>BNJU01001963.1_pt1 | contig 177087 bp, 187 predicted proteins | sample 8539281 | NCBI WGS metagenome assembly BNJU01 (sample SAMD00202456, study PRJDB9452) | human saliva metagenome | isolation source: human saliva | place: Japan
TTTTTGATAGCATGACTCCTTTCCCTTTTTTAATTAATCTTATTATAACCAAATTTGTAAAATTAAGCAAGACAGAAAAAGCCATCTATGTTAGGCTCAGATAAACACCACATTTATCTGAAAAGAACTAACATATAGGACGAAATGGATTACCGAAACAAATGGATTTTACGAATGTTTCTCAAAATTATGAGGCTGGGACAAAAGTCCTAGCCTCTCAATTTGTCTTTGGATTGTCGAGAAAGACGCAGTGGTTGAGTGGGCTCTACTACACTGATTTCATCAGCTTTTACAGCCCTACTCAATCTGTGCGGAGGTGGGACGACGAAATCGAATTCTAACGAATTACCGATTTCTGTCCCACTCTCAAGAAATAGAATTCCTAGGAAATCATTGAATTATCAATCACCCTACCAAGTTTTTCTGAGTTACTTGAAAAGTCTAACTTAATTTGACAATTTAGGTTCTTAAACGTCTCTAGTTAATCAACTAAAAATTATAACTAGCTGGGTGTTATCTAATCTCCCCTCATTTTTTTAAGTTTTTATCATTTTTGATATAATGGTAGAGAATGAAAGGAGACTTTTATGTCAACTAAAAATTTAACGCCGGTCTTAAAAACCTCTTTTGTGCTACTGGCTATCCTCGTCCTTCTTGGTATTGTTATGCTTTGACGGCTACCAAGTTTGGTCAGAACAACTAAGGGAAGTTATTTCAGATAAACTTGGCTGGTTTTTACTTATTACTGGTCACGTCAATCGTTCTACTTTGTGGCTTTTTTTCCTGGTTAGTCCCTGTTGGGCAAATCAAACTGGGGAACCCAATTCGGTGCCTGAACACTCTACTATCTCTTGGATTGCCATGATATTTTCTGCTGGAATGGGAATCGGCCTTGTCTTCTACGGTGCCGCAGAGCCCTTATCCCATTATGCCATTTCAACGGTACGAGCTACCCCAGGGTCGCAGGAAGCCTTAGCCGATGCTTTCCGTTACACTTTCTTTCACTGGGGCATCCATGCCTGGGCAATATATGCTTTAATCGCCCTGGCCCTCGCCTACTTTGGTTTCCGAAAAAAAGAGAAATATCTTTTATCGGTTACCTTAAAGCCCTTGTTTGGTAAAAAAACAAACGGTATCCTTGGTAAGATCGTAGATACGATTACAGTGGTCGCTACTGTTATCGGGGTGGCAACCACTCTTGGTTTTGGGGCAGCCCAAATCAATGGGGGACTCAACTACCTCTTTGGTATTCCAAACAATGCCCTTGTGCAAGTTATTATCATCATTATCACAACCATCCTCTTTACCATTTCAGCCCTTTCTGGTCTTGGAAAAGGGGTAAAAATCTTATCAAACACCAATCTTATTTTAGCGATTGGACTACTCGCCATCACCATAATCATCGGTCCCACAGTCCAGATTTTTAATACCTTGACCGATAGTATCGGACTGTATATTTCCAATTTCTTCCGTATGAGTTTCAGTGCTGGTTCCTTTGGTCAATACAATCGTGACTGGATCAATACTTGGACGATTTTCTATTGGGCTTGGTGGATTTCTTGGTCACCATTCGTGGGAGTTTTTATTGCCAGAATTTCTAAAGGACGTAGTATCAGACAATTTCTATCCATCGTCTTATTAGCACCGACTGTATTAAGCTTTTTTTATGGTTTTTCTACCTTTGGAACACTTTCAACGCATGTTCAATCACTTGAAATGTAGATTTAACACAGTTTCCAAGTGAGCAGACCTTGTTTGCAACCTTCAGTCAACTGCCATTTGGTTTTATTGCCTCCGTTGTTGCCATCATCTTGATCATTACCTTCTTTATCACGTCAGCAGACTCTGCGACCTATGTGCTAGCTATGCTCTCTGATGATGGGAATCTCAAACCAAAGAATAACCTTAAAATCTTCTGGGGCGTACTCCTTGCGACTATTGCCATCGTCTTACTTCTTTCAGGGGGCTTAGTAGCCTTGCAAAATACGCTGATTATCGTAGCCTTTCCATTTTCACTCATCATGGTACTGATCATGGTTTCCCTAGTCATTGAATTGCTACACGAAAAAGACAAGATGGGACTGTCAATCACACCGACACGATACCCTAAAAAAGATCAACCCTTCAAATCTTATGAAGAATAAATAACCCAATTTGTAAAACGAAGCTAGACAGAAAAAGCCATCTATGTTAGGCTCAGATAAACACCACATTTGTCTGAAAGGAACTAAGATAAATGACCTATACTCATCTTACCACAAACGAGCTTGTAACGATAGAGGCTTACTATCAAGAAAACATAATAAAAATTAATATAAAAAGTGTCTAAAATACATATTTAGACACTTTTTTGTATGCTATAATTATCATTAACACTATAACAAAGGAGAACCAAATGAAACGTTTAAATACTCTATTTCATATTATAAAAGTTACAGGTTTTAATCAATTTTTGATAAGTTTTGTAAGTTTTATTTTTTTATTTCAGGAGGAATACTTTTATTAGTTGAACCTCAAATAAGTAATTACTGGGATGGACTATGGTATGCTTTTTTGTCACATCAACAACAGTAGGTTACGGAGATATACTAGCTACTACTCTAATCGGACGTATTACTAGCGTCTTTTTTTAACTGTATATGGACTTATTTTTGGATGCTTATCAGCCGTAATTGTCAATTACTACAGCAAATTAAATACACCTAATAATAAAACTGACTAACATATTTCTTAGTAACTGTAAAAAAATAATTCTTTCTCTGCCAATTCCAAACGGCTACAATTTCCTGACCTCGCGATACTTCTTGACTATCCTCTCCAGTCTGAACAAGATTACCATCTTCGACATCATCTAAGTCTAATTCTTTCTTGATAGTCTTGAAGAGTTTTCCAAATCCAATCTGTCGTTTCCGATAAAGTCCCTCAAACAAATCACCCGTTATCCGTTCCTTCGTCTCTTCAGGCAAGACAATCACTTGTTTGTCATTCTCTTTCTCGACATCAAATGGATTTTTACTAATATTTCTCAAAAATTATGAGGCTGGGACAAAAGTCCCTAGCCTCTTTATTGTTTTTTTGGATTGTCGAGCAAGACGCAGTGGTTGAGTGGGTTTCTACTACGCTGATTTCATCAGCTTTTACTGCCCTACTCAACTGTGCGGAGGTGGGACGACGAAATCGAATTCTAACGAATTACCGATTTCTGTCCCACTCTCAAGAAATAGAATTCCTAGGAAATCATTGAATTATCAATCACCCTACCAAGTTTTTCTGAGTTACTTGAAAAGTCTAACTTAATTGTTATCATTTAATTTATCTAACAGAGCCTCTGCTACTTTTTCTGGAATGCCAAGGGAATGGATATCCTCAACAGTAGCTTTTTGGATAGCTGTCATAGACTTGAAGTGTTTGAGGAGTTTTTGTTTGCGCTTAGGTCCTAACCCCTCCACGCCATCAAGTTTGGAACTGAAACTATTCTTACTACGGACTTGACGATGGAAGGTGATAGCAAAAGCGGTGAACTTCATCCTGGATACGGTGAAGGAGGAAAAATTCCTCGGATTGACGTGGCAAATCAATGACTCGCAAAGGATCCCCAAAGAGCAATTCGTTGGTTTGGTGCTTGTCATTTTTCTGAAGCCCCTGCAACTGGGATAGATAGATTCAATTCATTACGCAGGACATCCTTGGCCACATTGACCTGTCCTTGACCACCATCCATGATAATAAGGTCTGGTGGCGTTAGCCCATCGCGTTTGACACGACTATAACGACGACGAATGACCTCACGCATGCTAGCATAATCGTCAGGCCCTTCAACCGTCTTAATCTTGTATTTGCGGTACTCTTTTTTATTGGGTTTCCCATTCTCAAAGACGACCATGGCGGATACAGGACTCGTTCCCATGATGTTAGAGTTATCGAAGGACTCGATGCGAACCGGTGTCGGAATTCCCATGAGTTTGCCTAGATTTTCAATGGCTCCTTGTGTCTTGGCTAGATCTTTTTCAAGGAGGTCAAATTTTTGGGTCAGACTGACGCGGGCATTTTTCGTCGCCAGATTAACCAACTGCTTCTTCTCGCCACGTTGAGGTTTAAAGACCTTGACCTCATCTCCAACTAGAGCTTCGACAGACTCTTGATCAATGTCCCCTGGAATGAAAATCTCCCTAGGCTTGAGATGACGACTATCCAGATAAAACTGACCCATATAGGTTAGAAAATCTTCCTCAGCATCATTATAATAAGGGAACATATTGACATCACGCTGAATGAGTTTCCCTTGGCGAACAAAGAAAACCTGAACACACATCCAGCCCTTGTCCACGTAGTAACCGAAGATATCACGGTCCTGCATGTCTTGACGGATAACCCTCTGCTTAGTCCTGAGCGTCGATACTGCCTCAATCAAATCACGATACTCCGCAGCACGCTCAAACTCCATCTGGTCAGACATATCCTTCATCTTGGCCTTAAGCTGATTAACGATTTTATCATCATGACCGTTTAGGAAATTCTTGACATCCTCAACCAAACCTTGCCAATAGTCCTCAGTGGTGTGACAGATGGTGTGGGCATTACATTGTCCGATATGGTAATAGAAACAGACCTTGTTGGCGGGATTTTTACATTTCTTAAAGGGGAAAATACGGTCCAAAAGCTTCTTAATTTCATTAGCTGCACCAGAGTCTGGGTAAGGACCAAAATAGAGACCTCCATCCTTCTTAACCTGGCGGGTAATCAAGAGCCTTGGATAGAGTTCTTTAGTAATCTTGATAAATGGGTAAGACTTGTCATCCTTGAGGCGGATGTTAAATTTGGGCATATTCTCTTGGATAAGATTAATTTCCAAAAGCAGGGCCTCAATATTGGACTCGGTTACGATAAATTCAAAGTCTGCAATCTCAGATACCAAAAGCTCCGTCTTAGTATCATGACTTCCACGAAAATAGCTACGCACACGATTTTTTAGATTTTTAGCCTTACCGACATAGATAATATTGCCGAATTTGTCCTTGTGGAGATAGCACCCCGGGTTGTTTGGGAGCAATTCCAGCTTATGTTTAATCAGATTATTCATGCTTTCATTGTAGCAAAAAAAGAGCTGAAAAGCTCTTAATAGTCATGGGTAAATACAATTTGAAAAGAGGTCTATTTGCTCAAAATCGTCAAAATTTCTTGGTAGTTTTTGACTTGATAGGTTGGAACAGCTGGAGTCTCATTAACCAAACCTTTTGGATTAAACCAAATGCTGTCAATTCCTGCATTATTACCACCTTGAATATCAGCAGTTAGACTATCACCAATCATGAGGGCCGAATCGGGATGAAAGTCATTCACCTGATCCGCAATTTTTTCAAAAAAGTCCGTAGACGGTTTGTGGGCACCCACTTCATCTGAAATGAAAATATCGTCGAAGAAAGGCAAGATGCTTGAGGCTTGCAGACGACCACGTTGGATGTAGCTAACACCATTAGTTGCTGCATAAATCTTGTGACCGCGATTTTTAACGTTCGATAAGAAAGCATGGGCCTGAGGCAACTCCTGCCCCTGTTGGCTCAAGAAATGCTGGTAACGGCCAGCTAAGTGTCTGCCATCAACCTCCTGTCCAAAATGCTCAAAAAGACGAGAAAAGCGAGTGCGAAGCAATTCCGGCTTAGTGATTAAACCATGATTGAGATCTTCCCACATGGAACGATTCATGGGGATATAGTGATCCTTGTAAACTTTAAGATCTCGTGAAGCCACCCCAGCCCCTTCAAGAAGGTAGGTCAAAGCCAAATCTTCAGCACGGTCAAAATCTAGGAGGGTGTGGTCAAGGTCGAAAAGCAAATGCGTGTAGGTCATTGCGTATTTACCTTGAGATATTTTATTCATCATTTCCTCTACCGTTTTTCAATAAAAGTCCAAGAATGCTAACTATAACCCCAACTGTTGCACCAACTGTTGCACCTTTTTCCTTAAGTTTTTCTATCTTCTTTGCTCTACAAAACTCACATTTTTTATATTTATAGTCATTATGTAAAGGTTTCCTACAAGATTTTGATTTACAAAATTTAGTTTCCGTCAATTTCTAATACCTCGTTTCCAATGTTAATCGGTAAATTTAAAATTGTATCTTCAAGAACAGGTACCCTATCACTCCAGTAATTTTCTACTGCTGGATCTATCATATCTAACCTTTCTAACAATTTCGGATTACTTAGATAGGTTTCTTTTAGGAAATCACCAAAATAATTCAAACATTTTTTAGCAGCGTTAGGCTCACCAAGTTCAATATATGCCATAGTCTCTGATAATGAAACCATATTAATTGCCATTAATCCTTCTCTAAGTTCAGACATCCGTATTTCAATATCTGTTGTTTTTGATCCTTTAAAAAATTTACCAACTGTTGTTTCAGGCTCTTCTTGAATAAATTCCACATTCGATTTTTGACTAAGCATCAAGAGATTTCGACTATCCTCTGCATCAGATATTACTTGCAAAAGTATAGAAGTTTTAATATCTTGATTTTCAACTTCTCTGGCCTGAAATAGCTTCTGTTGGCAACTATAGGCTAATGCTAATCTATCATTTTCTTGCCCCTTTCTTACATCTCCAATTGCTAGTTGGATGGTCTGAACCTGCTCAGCAATTTTAGCAATTTGCATTTGAGTAGAATAGTTCATAACAGAATGTGTTAATTCAGGAGTTAGTTTAACATTTTCTAAAGGAATAGTGGATACTATTTTACTGGTTTTCGGATTTACTAGAGTTGCCAATAATGAGCCATCTTTTTTTGTCATTAGTTTTAACGACCCATCTGCTAACGCTCGTTTTTGTTCCGATGATAGAACTGCCTGGAATGATGATTCAGGAACAGCTGATTTCACTGCTTCAATAAATGATGGAGCAGTATACAAGCATTTTTCTATATGCCCAAATATTGTTTGTGCGTTTTTTTGTAATGGAGTTGCAATCTCTGAAAGTTTCCCTAAAAATTTTGATGGACTAGTTTCATATCCTTCAATAATTTCATACGCATCATCATCTGGACCAAAAAACAAAATATCGTTCGACAAACCGATACCTCACTAAAGTACAATTATTCACAATCATTGTATCATAAAAAAAGTAGTCAGTCATAAACTTTCTGATAACGAAATGCTAACACAAAAGGGCGACCCGCAGACCGCCCTCTCAGATTTATGAAAAATAAGTATTGCTTAGCATTTGGCTTAGTCATCGCAAATAATGCCTCGATATCTGGTGCCGAGGGAGGCTGCCAAGCTGAAGTCGGTTCCGCCTCTGCTATGGCTGCTGCCGCTATTACAATGGCTGCTGGTGGAACACCTTTCCAAGCCAGCCAGGCCATCTGCTTTGTGCTTAAGAATATGTTGGGACTCATTTGCGACCCTGTAGCCGGATTGGTTGAGGTCCCATGTGTCAAACGTAATGCTATGGGGGCAAGCTTTGCCCTAGTAGCTGCTGACATGGCCTTGGCAGGCATCACATCAGCCATTCCAGTCGACCAGGTCGTTGATGCTATGTATCAGGTTGGTTCAGCTATGCCAACTGCCTTCCGTGAAACTGCTGAAGGTGGCTTAGCAGCAACTCCGAAAGGAAAAGCTCTCGCAAAAGAAATTTTTGGATAATTTTTAGTAGAAACAAAAAAACTTAGAAGCACTCATACTTCTAAGTTTTTTTCTTCTTACATAGCCTTTTCAACGTTTTGATTTTAGCTGAATAGCCATTTTGTCAAAAAGTGCCATGTTTCTTTGGCAATACTTGCAAGAAAAGTTGAGAGACTAAATGCGTTGAATTTTTTGAGAAGGTTCTCAACTAGTGGAGTGACAGTCTTAGGTGTTTCCACTGGAGCCTTACTTTCTTCTTGCTTACTAGTATTATCCTGAGATGGATCTGGCACTGTGTTTGTACTGTCGTGACCATTATTTTGTCCTGTCGGTTCAGGCTCTGGAGCAAGCTCAGGCTGATGCTCAGGTTCATCTGTTTTATTTTCTGGATTTGGCTCTGGACTAGGTTCTAGCTGAGGATCAGGTTTAATTGGTTCGTCAGTAGTGTCACTGCTTGTGTTTGTCATTTTTTCAGTAACGAAGAAGTTTTGGAATTCTACTGAGCCATCCCAAAGACCAACACCTACATGGGCTTGATTGAAGTAATTATCCACAGCATCAAATTGATGATGGAGCACTTCCTTGCCATCGACATAGACTGTCATGGTGTCCTTGCCCTTTTCAACCTTGACGTGGTGGTACTGGCCGTCATTGATAGCCTTATCCAAGTGAGCTTCAGCGATGGTTTCACCACCAAAACGGAAGAGACGAACAGTATCGTTATCAGCAAATTGGACAGAGTAGGCACGACCTGGTTCTTCACGTTCCGCAGCTACAAAGAGGTTGACCAAGCCATGTTGGTATTTGACATCGATATCATAGTCAAATTGCTTGAAGCCATTACTTTCATAGGCCATGAAGAAGTCATTGGCACTAACATTGCTATCGTAAAGGGTATCGTCATCAATATACCAATCACCAGTGACAGCTTTCAAGCCTTTAAGGTTGGTCGCAAAATTATTGAGCGTAATGTCAATATTAAAGGTCTTGGTCAATGATGGGTTTTCAACTGAAGTTGCTGTGACAGTGAGATGACCCTTGTGAAGGGCTTTGAGAGAAAGTTTATTGTCATGTTCAGTATAGGACACCAAACTTGGATCACTTACTGTCCATGTCACATCCTGCTCTTCAGAAGCTGGTGCGAGGTAAACTTGCAAATCCTTACTTTGACCAACTTCAAGAGCCAAATGACCTGCAACTGTGGTGTTCATGGCAACAGCCTTAGTGACTTCCTTCTTGTCAGTCCAAGTACTCTTAATTGGGTAGATAGCAATATTTGCTTTGGCTGGACCACCTTCAACCAAGACGCTCGCTCCAACGGCTCTTGGGCTTGGGAAATCTGATTAGCACCAGCTACCGTATTCCCCTTAGCAAAGACTTCCACACTCGCACGGTCCACATAAAGATGCAAATCAATTGAACCATCTTCATTGCGAGTCACTTGTTGACTATTAACCTTAGCAAAGGCATCTGAAAGGATAGTACCAGATTGGCTACGGTCAATAGACAAAGTTTCCTTAGTTAAATCGTAAATGACCTTAGTAGCTTGACCATCACCGACGCGAAGGTTAAATCCAACTGCTGTCGTGTCCTTGCCTGGTACAAAGTGAGAAACCACTTCATAAGTGTCACCTTTGAAATCTTTAAGCAATTCATTATCAGAAGCTACTATGACATTTTCAAAATACTGAGCGTTGTCTGTGTCACGAAGGCTTTCATAGGCCTTAACAGGGGTTTGGGTTAAAAGGTAACGATCGCCTGATTTAACCAAACCAAGGTCAAGGTTAAGGTTAAAGGTACCATTAAATTTTTGACCTACAGTATCTGCAACCAGATTGCAATAATCTTCCCAAGTGTTCATCCAGTTAATTTCAGTCAATTGTGGGATGTTTGGATGGTCAGCTGTTCCAAAATCATGAACATAATAAGTCATGGCAGCATAGGAATCTTTACCAAAATTCATGATCTCGTCATGATCTTGGTAAACATCATCAGCTACAAAGGCCCACTTGCCATCCACTTGTTTAAAATCACCAACCTTGTAAGAACGACCGCCACGTGAGAGGACCCACTTGAGTGCGCCATCATTGGCTACAATCGGATAAAGGTCAGGACATTCCGTATGCAAATCCTTGTAGGTTGTTTCCACTTGCCAGTTCTTCAAGTCTGGTGAAGAATAAATGCGGAGTGGACCACCGGCAAGGACCATAAACCATTGGTTATCCCAGCGGAAGACCTTAGGGTCACGGAAATCTTGGTTTTGAAGGGGGTCCTGAGACCAGTCGGCAACTACCTTGTCATATTTTTGCCAAGTTCTACCCTCGTCCTCACTATAGGCAATTTCAATCCGTTGCCCATTACCATTTGAAGTGATAATAGCTACCAGGCCACCTTCCGGAGATTTGAAGAGGCCTGAACTATTGGTACTATCAACCACGACAGAGCCTGAGAACATGTGACCTGTCGCATCTGGATAGAAGGCTATCGGCTCTTCATCCCAATGTAGCAAGTCTCGGCTTGTCGCATGGGCCCAGTGCATTGGCCCCCATTTGGTATCATCGTAAAATTGATAGAAGAGATGGTAACGTCCCTTGTAGAAAACCAAACCATTAGGGTCATTAGCCCAGCCATCCTTGACAGAATAATGATACTGATCACGATAAAGCTCGTTGTAATACACATCATCACTCTGTCTGCGGTGGATATTAACCCGATAAGTCAAGGTCACAGGACGGCCTAGTGAATCAGTCATACTACTTTCAATAATAAAGTAATTGGCACCTACAGCCACTGGCAATTGTGAAATATCTGTGTAGACATTTCCCTTGGCATCCTCTACCTTGATAACAGCATTTGGATTATGCTTAGTGATGTCAAAGCCTACTGTCTCAGCATTGTGTCCCACATATTGGATATGGAGTGGTTCTTCAGAGAAGAATTGGGCTTGTTTTTCAACAAAACCTGTCTTTGAGGTCACCACAAGATTGTCAATCAAAGGAAGACTGGCATCATCAAGATTAACATAGCGGGTGTTTTTGAAAATGACATTGGCATTCCAATTAAGAAGTCCAAAGTAACCTTCTGGAAGGACTTGAGGTTGACCCTTATCACTTTTTTGAAGAACAGCGTCGCCTGTACTTGCGACAAGCACATCATTGACATAGTAAGAAAGCCACTGATTAGCCGCAACTACTCTAAGATTGTAGGTTTCATCGGCAGTTGGTGTTACATCTTTTTCATCTACAAGTTGAATATCATGATTATTGACCCAACGCCAAAACTTAACCTTATGGTTACCAGAGTCTACGTTGACCCCGTACATATTTTTATCGCTACTATCATTGTTACCACGGAAAATGAGGGCAGCGGCACCACCAGCTTCCTTGAAGGTCACATCTGTTGAATAGATAAAATTCTTACCCTCGGATTGAGAATAAAGGAAAGAGTCTCCCTTGTCTTTGGCTTCTGAATGAATACCGTCAGCCTGCATTTCCCAGTGACCATTTTGGTCTGCGGTCATCCCTTCAAGATTGGTAACTGCTTCATTATTAGGCAAATCCATTTTTTCCTCTGTCACAAGAACAGGACTGGTGCTATTCGTTACAACTGGAGATTGTTCTTGATTGGTCTGATTCAAATCGGCTTCTTGCGTTTGGTTAGTTACTTTCTCAGCCTCACTAGCCTGTGATTGTACTTCTTTTGACTGGTCAGGGCTAGGCTGAGTGGGATTCTCTTGAGCTGTTTTAGCAGATTCGGAAACAAGAGACTGGCTTGGCTCTACCACTTGGGGGACTTCCTTGGTCGTGCTAGGTGCAAGCTCCACTTGAGGGGCAAGTTGATGGTCAGTTTGAGTTACCACTTCTTGAAGTGTTGGGCTCACAGTTGCCTGTTCCACTTGGTCCGCATAGACAGGACTAGCCAGGGCCAAACCTGCAAAACTTACCAAGGCACAACCATAGACCCAAGTTTCCCACTTTTACGCATAAACCAATTTTTACAAACAGTATCATTCATGACTCTTCTCCTTCTTTAGAGCAACATTAAATGTTAACTCATTTTTCATGAAAATTCAAAGTTAATACATTCGCCTTTATTAATAAGCCTATCAAAGTTTCCGGAAATATCTCTAGGATTTACATTAAAACGGTAAACGCTTACTTTTAATATCATTATAGCACTATCGTCTGAAAATGTCGCATTTTTCTATAATATTTTTCATATAAATGAAAAACTTCCGAATTTGCCATTCGAAAGTCTCATACTTATGCTTAATCTGAGCCTGTTAGCAGGCTATTTCCAATAATACCAATGGTTACAATAGCAATCCCAAAGAATCCCAAAAGGCTAGGCAAAAGCAGCCAGTAAAATCAAAAGGCTAGCACTCCACATCCAGGACCCACCCGAAAGATTCATATTTCGATTAAAAATGATAAATTACAAGAATAAGTGCAACATTTAGTCAAACTCATCCTCTAGAGCTTCACAAGCAGTTCTGTAAGCTAAACATTTTCGCGGTCGGTGATTGATATCATATAAGGCTTTGTTCAAAGCCTCCTCAGAGATAGCGGCTAAATCTGTTTTCTTTGGGAAATATTCTCTTAGTAAGCCATTTGCGTTTTCATTGCTTCCTCTCTACCAGGAAGAATAGGCGTCCGCAAAGAAAAAGGGAATTCCTAAGTTCTCCACCAGAGGATAGCAGGCAAACTCTTTTTCCCCTGTCTGAAGTGAAGGTTTTAAGAGTCTCTTTTGGAAATAGCCTACAAAGTTGTTCGATAGCTGAAAACATGGCTTTGGCTGTTCTATCTGGTATCTTGAAAGCTAAGTAAAAACGAGTTTTTCGCTCTAGAAAGTTCGCTAAACAGCCCTTACTTTTGCCTCTGGAAGACACCACAGTATCGAGCTCCCAGTGGCCAAAAGTCTCACGATTCCTGACCTCTTTAAGACGTTTGGCAATCGACGTGCCAATCCTAAATGTCCCACGTGTTTCTTTGGGCTGTCGACTTTTTCCCTTTCGGCGCAGGACGCTTAAATCCGGATCAATCAAACCAGCATAGAGCCAATTATAGATGGTTTTAAAAGCTACCATTGGCTTTTGTTCAAGCTGATAGCGACCACAAATCTGTTCAGGTGACCAAGAGGCTTTTAACCCCTTCTCAATTTTCTTTTTCAACTTTGGTGTCAAACAAGACTTCCGACCCTTTTGCTTAGCCCTGTGGTCGTACTGTTCCTGTGCTAAGACGGCGGAATAACCATTTTGGCATCGTCTTAACTCTCTTGAAATGGTAGACTTATGGACACCAAGTTTACTTGCAATTTGGCAAGATTTCAAACCTAAATCCAAGTAAGTTTCTATCTTTATTCGGTCGGTTATGGTAAGATGGGAGTAGCTCATAGTTTTTCCTCGGGTTCTGTTTGTGTGGTTACTTACAGTTTACACCAATGAAACGCTATGAGTTTTTTTGTTGCACTATATTTTACAATTTATCAAAAAGAAAAACTGCAATTTCTACTTTACAGTTTTCTTCTTTCCTATAATTTTTAGCTTTTCACTATTTTGAAAAGATTAACACTTATTTGTACTTTTCTATCTCCGTTTCTAATAGACTGAGCATGCTAGCATTGTGCTCTTTGACACTGTTATTATCCCATTTTCGATCATATTTCTTGAGCAGGTCACTCATCGCCTTCAACTTGGGACTTTGCTCTATTATATTTGGAAAATGCTCAACCTTCTCAATTGGAAACCGATTCGAAAACTTTGAATTGGCTGAAACAGTGATGAGAGCAAGATTCCCCAACAGATCTCTATTTTCAACAGTCACTGAATTATCAGCGTTAATAGGGTGCTGAGGGAAGAAATGTTCGATAGAATTTCTGAACTGGAATTGGAAATTGCTAAATTCAGATGCTCTATCCCTCGCCAACAGATAATCCAAATAAGTAAAGACAATCCGATCGATACCAAATCCACTTCGATTTCGATAATCTGAAGATTCAATTTTTTTGCAGCAATACTTTTCTAAGGTAGGGATAAGGAGTTTGCCATCTTGCTCTTTATTCACATTCGTCAAGACTCTAGCAATCCAGTGCATGGTCTTAGGGGAAGTATAGGTCACGCGCAGGCAAGATTCTAGGAGTCGTAATTGTTGATTATCCGTTCCTTCTTCTTGATCCATTGAGTCTAAAGTAGATTTATAGGATGGTTTTCTCCCCTTTTTATCCTCATACATGACGAGCTTTTGTAAAGACCATTTCCCTTCGACCTTGTATTCACCGATATATTCTCTTTTAATAATATAACGATCAAATAGATACCGATACTTCAAAAGAGCATAGATAAACTCCAAGGCCTTTTCTTTACTAGCCCATCTGTCCTTTAATAAGTCAAGGAATCGCTTATCATCTAATCCACTATCACGATCCGTCTCAGTCATCTCCATGGCTTCATTGACCTGCAAAAGAAAATTTGGAAAGTTAATGATAGACTCAAACCGTTCATTTTCTTCTTCCCTATCATCAATTTGATTAGACACAGTAGAATCCGGCGCTTGCAAGATAGTTTTTAAGGTAAATTGAGTCTCATCACTGTTATTTTCTGCATTAAAAATGTCACGAAGATCTGAGAAGTCAGCCACCCTCAGCATATCCCAATTTGCACTAAATAGTTTTTCACGTATTTTTACTGGGAGAACCATCTGAAGATAGTTGTCCATTTGTGCACAAGCATCCCAAATCGTAGCTGCAATTAGTTTATCTTTTTTGTCCTCTTCACTGAATCCATTTTCAGACTTGATAGCACCCAAAATCTTTGCTTTCACAATTTCATGGAGCTCCAATTGCTCTCCACGAGTATTCATGATCTCAAAATAGTGATTCAAATCGATATTTTGAGGAACCTGGGTTCGGATGATTGTTACAGTAGAAAACTTATCTCTAAACCGTTTTTTATAATCATCATTAGCATTTTTGCTCTGGAAATATTTCTTAATTATTTCATATCCTTCTACTAACTCTTCTGAATAAAGAGAAGGCTCTTTACTATCCATTACAGTTTCGATCTCACCTAGAGTGATGTTCGATTTTTCTCTAGCTTCAAATTTCAAAGGATTTCTTCTACAGAAGGATGATCCAGATAACGAAGAAGCAAAAACAAAGTAGTTAAGCGTTGCTGGCCATCGATTACTTCATAAACTCGAGGTTGGACTTGATTGACCACTAAACTGCCAAGGTAATATTTACTTGAATTAGTTTCGTCAAGATCATCAATATCCATTAGCAATTGCTCAATTTCATCTTTTCTCCATGCGTAATTTCGTTGATAGATTGGGATGACATAGTTGACATTTTCAAAAACATTGTCCACATTCAATTCATCTGGTTGAATATACTTTTCACTTCTCATTAGACTAGTCCTCCTCTCCAAATACTTTATCATAGAGTTTTTGATAGCGTTTTTTATTCACGTTGGAATTCTGGAAAGCTTCCTTTGAGATAATATCTAAAACAATGGTATCCAACCCTATCGGATCCTGCATTTCAGAAATCAAAGCAAAGAGATTCAATCCCTTATTGATACGATCTGATTGTCCTTGTGCGTACTTATTTACCGATTCTCTATAGACTGCTTTCATGATCAATCTTAGAGAATAAGCCCATCTATGTAGAAAAGACAATCTTGCAGGTGTCAATTCCTTCATACTGAATTTATCGACAAAGAAGATCAAAATATTTATGAAGAGATTATAAACATAGAGATCACCAGTTCCGTTTTTTATGACCTCTTCTTCATTAAATCTACTATCGACCAAGTTCACAATCTCTCTATAGAGGTTGGCATAATGCAAAGTGTATGAAAAGAATCTTTTTCCAGCAATCAAGGGTTGGGTTAACTGGAATTGATTCAAAGGAATTCCAGTTGTTAGCTCATACACTTTGTCAGCATTAAAACGTTCCACATAAAGATGAGAGGCTTTAGCATAAGTCGCAAAATGATGGGGATTCGAAGGTTTAATTCCCTTAAAAGTTTGAATATCTTTAGTAGAATAATGAAGGCCATTTTTGTTCTTATACCATCTCACTAAGGGGAAGAGATTGTCTGCAAAGAGATCCTCCAGTTCGCTTTGATTTTTATTTTCCCAAGCTTGTATGATCTCAATCTTATCACTTTCAGATTCATCATTCATTTCTCTCAAATGATAAGATTTCAACAAATCATGTGGAGAGAGAGCCTTCCCCCGAGAATTCTGGGAGTCAAAGAATTGAAAAGCTTCCTGCTCATCATTCGTGATAATCTTTACCAAAGAACAGTTATCAAGAAGATAATCAGCATACTTTTTAACTTCTTGTCCGTCAAACTCTCTTAGCTTGCGCTTGATGATTTGGAAATTATGCACGATCGCTTCTCTAGATAGTTCATTATATTCCTCATTCAGCAAGGATGAAAGATTAGCATATGATGCCTCTTGAAGTATCTCATACACCACAAATAAAAGAATAGAAAGAGTTGTTAAGCGCTGCTGGCCGTCGACAATATTAAGTTTAGAAGATGCGTCATTTATGTTTTCTCTGTGGAGTACAACAGACCCCATTCGATATTCTGGAATTCTATTCTTAAACGCCTCATAAGTATCTGTGATCAGTCTAAGTGCTGATTGTGTTCCCCAACGATACGGTCTCTGATAATTAGGAATCGCTAACCTTTCTACCATCATTTCTCTAACACTGACAATGCGCAAATTTTCATTCAAGTTTGACATTGAACAACTCCTCTATCTACTTCAATTTCTTTAAATACGGTTTTATATCACTCATTATAACATTTTAAGAAGTCAACTCAAGATTGATGACGAATTTTTATTTATGACAAAGAAAAACAGCCAACCATTGGGTTAACTGCTAAAAAAAGTTATCAAGTTAATTATTAAAAGAATCAGTATCCAAATTCACTTTAAATCGTACTTCCAGTCTTCTCCATCTTGGTAGTAGAAAAATTCAGACAGGTCTTCTTCAAGAAAGATACGAAGCATATCCTCCATATCTAGAGAGAGGTCTAGATTTGGCAATTCTTTCAGGTCCTCCCACCAGACTTCCCCCTCTTCAGAGGATATTAATTCTCCGTCAAACTTTTCTGTCTTATAAAAGAGAACTACATAACGAATGCCGTCTTCTACCCAATCTTTCATTCCACAAATCCGGGGAGAAGCAATCCTTAAGCCAGTTTCTTCCTTCACTTCACGGATTACTGCTTCCGTAAATGATTCTCCCGCTTCGACATGACCACCAGGAAAGGTTATGCCTGGCCAGTCCTTTTTTTTTACGATCAATAACAAGAACTCTATCGCCGTCTCTTACCATACAAAGATTTGTAAACTCAACAGTCTCATTCATACAAATACTTCCTAACTATGTTTGTCTTTTTCTTTAAGGATAGGATAAACAATCTCTACCCTATTCTTCTTTTAGTTGCACTTGTGTACGGGCTAGTAGGTCTCCTAGATGCCTCTTATCTTTCCTAAATATCGTCATTGCCAGTAGCAAAACTGCAAGTAGAGTCGCCGAATTAGAAAGGATAATGGATACCACATCAAAACCACTATATAAGCCATGAATCGTGCCCACATGACCGAGTTGCCAAGGTAAAAATTTGATAACATTTCTAATCAAGCTAGCCTGCACTGTTTTTTTCTGGTAGACCAGTTCAAGTCCAGCTTTTACCTTCCCAAAACTGCCATCATTTTTATAATCCAAGAATGTGAAAAGGAGCGTGATTGGCAAAACAGAGGTGAAAAATACAAGCCACTGCGACTGAATTTCTGTAAACTCTGGGACACCATTAAAAAAGATGATGTAAATAAGCATCGAACTTAAAAACAGAAGAACTAAATAAGCTAGAATGAAAAGATAATCAAAGAGAAATTCAATCATTCTTTTTTTAAACGGAATAGGGTTTATTGCTATAATTTTCATCATCGTCTCCCCCTTTCTCATCTCCTATTATAACATTTTTAATATTCTAAATAATATTTGAGAAGAATATCCGCTGGCTAGCGCCCTCGCAAATCAAGATTGTTTCATAATTGTAAACTCCTTTAGATTCTACTATACACTACTTCTATTATGGCTTTTGGACTTTATTTCAATTTTACGTTATATTATTATTAAAAAACTAAATCATAAGGAATTATGTATGTCAGAAGATATTAAAATCGAGATTGGAAAAAGAATTCGTGAAGAACGTGAACGTCAAGGGTTAACACGTGAGCAAGTTTGTGATACCGAAGAAGAATTAACCGTCAAACAACTGATGAGAATTGAGCTTGGGCGTTCTTTACCAACTATTGTCAAACTTCAATACATCAGTGATAAATTGAGTGTTTCCCTCAACTATTTGTTAGGGTGAAACAAAAACTAGACATTCCTGAAGACTATTACAAGGCTAAATATAAACTTATGAAGTCTCCTGTCTATGGTGACTCGGAACGTATCAAGAAAAAAAGCTAAAAGATATTGAGGAACTCTACGACAACTATATTGATGTGCTACCAGAGGACGAGCTTTTAGCTATTGATCTCATTGAAAGAACCCTGAATTTTATGATTAGTGAGGAAGAAAGTCTTATTGAATCTGTATTTGAAGACTATTTGGTTCAAGCTTTGAAAAAAGAAACATATTCCTTAAATGACCTTCTATTAATTTCATACTATGCATTTTCGATGTCAGGATTATGACTATGATAAAGAGAGAATTGAAAAAAATTTAGACGAAAAATTAATTAATCAAGAATTACAAGGTGAAGAGCTGTTTAATGTTGAACTGATAGGTGCTTTATCAGCTATAGCTGGGATATATGTAATGCATCATGACTATAAAGAAATGAAGTCTGTTGTTGATAAAATGTATGTTCTTATTGATAAGACACTTCAACAAGCTTATAAACCCGCAGTACTTGTTTTTGAAGCGAAATATTATCTATTCTATGAGAACAATAGAGATAAAGCAACCGAGCTCTATAATACAGCTACCGTACTAGCCGAAGCTTTTGGTGACCAAGTCTTCATCAAAAATCTTAAAATGGAAATGGAAAATGATTTAGATACAAGTAACGAATCAAAGTGACATAGATGTCCTTTTGATTCGTTATTTTTTTGTTTATACTCGTTCATATAATCAAATAGGAGAAATCAAGATATGACAAACCTTATCGTAGCAAAACAGTTAACCAAAGAATTTCAAAAATATAAAGCAATCGAAAATCTAAACTTCACAGTTGAAAAAGGTGAAATTCTAGGTTTCCTTGGACCATCAGGTTCTGGTAAAACGACAACAATCAATATCTTAACAGGTCAACTCAGTCCTAGTCAGGGAGAAACTTATATTTTGGGCAAATCATCCCTTCAGTTAAAAGAAGATGATTTGTCAAAGATTGGTTTAATCACTGAAAAATAGTGGTTTTTATGAAAAATTGACACTTTATGACAATCTTCTATTCTTCGCAAAACTCTATAATGTTTCGACAGAGTATGTTGATGATTTGTTAAAACGTGTAGGTCTTTATGACCATCGTAAAACCTTGGCAGAAAAGCTCTCTACAGGGATGAAACAACGGATGCTTTTAGTGAGAGCTATCATAAACAAGCCAAAAGTTCTCTTTCTTGATGAACCTACTTCTGGACTAGATCCATCAACGTCTCAAACCATTCATTCTCTTATTGAAGAACTAAAACAACAAGGAACAACCATTTTTCTGACGACACATGACATGCACGAGGCTACAATTTTGTGCGATAAGATTGTACTTCTAAATAAAGGTAAGATTGTCGAAGAAGGTAAACCTGCTGAACTTATTCAGAAATATAATACAAATAAAATGGTAAAAGTGACCTACTGCTCAGGTCAAGAAAAAGTGATTCCTTTCTCTGAATTAAATCATATTAGTGCTACTCAAGATATTCAAACCATCCACTCATGTGAACCAACTTTAGAGGACATCTTCATCCAACTTACAGGAGGAAAACTTAATGTTTAACCAATTAAAATCTTTACTATGGCTTAGAAAGCGAGTTATCAAATCTAATAAAACCATTATCCTACAAATTCTCCTTCCTTTAGGGTTTACCTTTCTCTACAAACATATCTATGAGATTCAAGGTAGCCTAAACAACTCAATGAAAGTCAATCTATTAGTCAACTGTTTAGCCCTATCTTTGAGTTTATCAGTTGGAAATCCAATCAGTACTATTGTTTCCGAAGAAAAGGAAAAAAATATTTTTAAGAACCTTATTTTTTTAAGTGGTGTTAACAGTAAAAACTATATTCTTTCAGTTTTATTTTTATCCAGTGCTTATTAGCTTAGTTATGACAACTGCTATTCCGAGAATACTCGAACTTAATATTGAAAATAATTATGGTCCTTATCTTATCATCTCGCTTGCTACAGCTTTAGTAATGATGCTGATTAATCTTTTCATCGGATTAATCAGTAAAACTCAAGTATCTGCCCAAGTAATTAGCCTTCCAGTAACAATGATTAGTATGTTTATTCCAATGCTTTCAGGGATCAGTAAAGATTTTGATAATGTCACGAAGTACAGTTATATGGGATTGTTCTCAAAATCAATAAGCCAGCTTGAAAGCTTTAAGTGGCAAGACCAAATAGCAAGCTCACTTTCTCTACTAGCCTGGTTGCTCCTCTTTGCTACACTGACCATTCTACAATCTAAGAGATTACGAAAAATATCCTAATTCCAAACCACAACCATCTAAACTGAGTGTTAGATGGTTATTTTGTTTATTCCCCATCTTTTTCTCTAACCATAAAAAGACAAATCCCTGGAGTCTTTTCATTCACATGATTTTAAGGTATATTATTATATAATTAAAACTCAAAGGAAATACAGATGTCTGAAGAGATTAAAATCGAGATTGGAAAAAGAATTCGTGAAGAACGTGAACGACAAGGGTTAACTCGAGAGCAAGTTTGTGATACTGAAGATGAATTAACTGTCAAACAACTGATGAGAATTGAGCTCGGTCGCTCATTACCAACTATTGTCAAACTGCAGTATATCAGTGATAAATTAGGAGTTTCCCTCAACTATTTGCTAGGTGAAACAAAACTAGACATTCCTGAAGACTATTATCAGGCTAAATATAAACTCATGAAGTCTCCTGTCTATGGCGACCCCGAACGTATCAAGAAGAAGCTAAAAGATATTGAGGAACTCTACGACAACTATATTGAGTTTCTACCGGAGGAAGAGCTTCTAGCCATTGATCTCCTTGAAAAATCGTTAGATTTTATGATCAGAGAGGAAGATAGTATTATTGAATATGTATTTGAAGACTATTTAACTCAAGCTTTGAAGAAAGAGACATATTCTTTAAATGATCTTCTATTAATTTCACACTACGCATATAGATGTCAAGATTCTAACTATGATAAAGGAATAATTGACGAATTTAGACGTAAATTAATTAAACAAGAATTACAAGGTGAAGAGCTGTTTAATATTGAATTAATGGGAGCTCTAACATCTATAGCTGGTATTTACGTCATGCATCATGACTATAAAGACATGAAATCTGTTGTAGATAAATTGTATGAGATTATGCATTCATGTATGCAACATTCCTATCAACCAGGTATCATAGTTTTTGAAGCAAAATATTATCTGTTCTATGAGAACAATAGAGATAAAGCGACTGAGCTCTATAATACAGCTACCGTACTAGCTGAAGCTTTTGGTGATCAAGTCTTCATAAAAAATCTTAAAATGGAAATGGAAAAAGATTTAAACATAAAATAGAAAATATATCATCAACATTTTAAACATGATTCATTCCAAATGTAATAACTACCAAAGAAGCATCTGAAGTTAAACTCAGATGCTTCTTATCTTTCCTGAATATCGTTGAGTAAACGAAAGTTTTTCGGCAACGAATTTTTGAGTGAAATCATTGTCTTCTCTCAAATCCCTTAAACGTCGGTACATCAATCTTTCTCCTAAGGAAAAGTATAGAGGAAAAATTTTATGTATTGTCCTAATTGGACAATATGAAATATACTCAATAATATCCACTAGTATTCAAGTATATTGATTGATGCTTTATTGTTTGAAACAGAAAAATAATAAAGTATATTCCATTTATAGAGGGTTGATATGTCTTATTTATATTATTTGTAGGTATTTATTTACTTTATTTGATAATAACTCTTGATCCATGTTTAAAGTACCAGTTATGATAAGAGGTTCCAGAAATGTTAGACCTGTCAAATACTGAATCGTAGTGATAGGCTTTAAAATCTCTTCAATTGTTACATGGAAGCGGCCGTTTCTCGTGTAGTCATCTTGCCCAGCTCCAAAACTAGCTACCAACATGACGTCCTTGCCTTGTAAGGCAGTACCAGTCGAACCATAGGCCCAACCGTATTCAAAAACAACGTCAAACCACTGTTTCATGAGGGCTGGCGTTTGGTACCAATAAATTGGGAACTGGAGTACAATGCGATCACTTACCTCTAGAATCTTTTGCTCCGTTTTGACATCAATGTCAAAATTGGGATACAGTTGGTACATATCTCGCACGTCATAACCAGCTCCAGCAGCAGCTGTTGCCAGTTCTTTATTAATGCGTGAGCCCGTTTTTAATTGAGGGTGAAATGTAAAAATTGTGGTTTTCATATCGTTTCTCTTTCTTATCTTAATTATGCTTGACCTTCCTTAGACACAAACCATACATCAAAAACGCACTAGAAACACATTACTCAAATGCAAAATTGGAGGGGATCAATAAGCTTATCAAAGACATCAAACGTCTGGGCTTCGGTTTTAGAAACTTTATTAACTTTAGGAAGCGTGTTTTCATCACTCTGAACATACAAAAAGAGAAAACCTATCAGGTTCTCTCTAGATGTTAGCTTTTCGTCACCCACTACAGTTGACAAAGAGCCATATTTAACCTGTCTACTTGACAGGGGGCATATCAATCATAGCGGGTGGTTTATTTGTTTCGCACCTTCGGAGCGAAACAGACTAATAGTCACATAATAAAAAGGAATTAAGCAACCAAACGCTACTTAATTCCTTGAAATTATCTCATCACCTCTATTAGCCTTTAAATTTTGATAGACTCTATTTTCTAATTAATATGACCAATATTATCAATACTAACCCTTTCAATCAATTCATTAGTTGTCGAAACTAAGTACATTAATAAATCCAAAAAGAGTATCAATAGTAAAGTAAACTAAATAATTGAGTTATAAATGGCTATTTTCACAAAACTGTTTCATCATCACACTATCTCAGTACACAAACCATTTTTCTATAGCTTTGTCTTAATCTTGATCTTTTTTCTTTAATCCAAGAAACGCACCTAAGGTAAACATTATTCCGGCAACTAATGACATGAAGACTTCGCTAACTGTTCTGGTTTTTGGCAACCTATCATTGTTAGTAGTTGATTTACTATCAATATTGGTATGTTTATTATCTATGTTCTCTGGTTCATTAAGATAAACTTCCTTCTTATTTTCAAAGTTTTTATCATTTTCATCAGGAACTTTAGCTGTGACATCCTTAGTTGAATCAGATTTGTGTGAATGATTTTCTCTTTGTAAATCCTCCTTTTTGTAATTTTCATCTAAGTGACTATGATTTTCTTGCACGTTATCTTTCTTTTTCGATACATCAAAAGTAGGCTTATTTTCCTCCTCCTTTTTCTCCTCTATTTTCTTGAATACAGGTTTTATAAGAGTATCTTTTGATACATTAATAACATAGCCAGCATCTTTTTTCCCTTCGACACCAGAAATTTCCCAGCCATCAAATTGATATCCTTTTTCTAATTCACCCTTATAGACAGGTAAAATGAAATCTTCTTCCGACACTATCGTTGAACTCATTTCTTTTCCATTTTGAATGGTCACAGTTACCGTATGAGGTTTTAGTTCGCTTACCTCTCCCGTATCTTTGTTTAAAATGAATTCTTTTACGGTTGTATTTCTTGCAAAATCTTTTACAACAATCTTAATGTTTAGTGTCTTATCTGTTAGTTGTTTAATATCATCAAATGATTTATATTCTTTTCCATTTACATAAATATGTTTGTCTTGAATCTCACCATCGAATCCATTATTTCTTTTATCATTGATATTAAAGACTACAGATTTTCCGTCAGCATATTCAATACTAGTATTTCCCTTAGGATCAATGTTTACTTCTGGTTTAACATTATCATATAAAAATTGATAGTGTACTCCAACCGCTTTCGCATTCAAATCGCTATAGCCAGTTTGAAGATAAACATTTCCATCCATATCTGTTACCTTATCTGGGAATCCGTTTGCTTTATAGTCTTTCATTCCCCAGTCCATGATGTCACCGTCTTTAACATTAAGCTTAATATTAAAATCTCTAGTGTTATCAATGTGTAAATCTCCGTAGATTAAATAATTATCTACAACCGATTCATTAACTCTCAACTCCCAGTTAAAACCACCCTTATCAGAAATCTTACCTCTTAAATAAAATTCTGGATTTCGTACATAAATTTTATTAGATTTAGATGGATTAAAGTAGTTCTTGTCCATTGAAAGATTTACTGGTTTTGCATCAATAAATAACATAGAGCCATCTTCTTTTATAGCTTCTACGTTGGACTCATCCTCCCCATGATACTCTTTATCATCTTTACCAAATAATACCAGTTTAGAAGAATCTGTTACAAGATTTCCATCTTTATCGATTGCCTCCCCTTTATCATTCATTTTAAAGGTAAACACTTGATATTTTACAATGTTAAAGCCATCCAAAGCCGACATTAATACTGATTGAGTACTTCTTCCATCTTCAACATTTCTACTATCAGCATAAATTATTTTTTCTGATAGGACTCTTAGATTAGGATTGGCCTTTTGTATTTTTGCTATATCTTCCTGGCTATAAACTCCATTTCCTTCTAACATATCCGTTTTTCCAGGATTATAGGTAGTCACTTTTAGTGCATAGCCTTTTCTTAGAATGATGTTATCCTTTAACAGATATTGTTGTTTTTCTGAATCAGAATAGATTTTACCAGATTCCATTTCCGTTAAATTGTTTGGTTTGTTCTTTGAAAGATCACCTTCTCCTAATTCTATTACATTCCCATAACTTGATGTATAGGGATATTCTGTTTTAGTTTCCTTATTTTTTTCAGGCATTCTAATTTTAGTTTCAGCTTTTATCTGATCATCATCTTTAACAAAGAATCTCATATCTCCTGCAAAAGCTAATCCATCCACAATATCATTAATATTAGCGTATAAATCAAATGTCATCGTTTTTGAGTGGAAATCATACTTAGTCGTTTTGATTTCTACAGATCTATAGTTATTGCCGTAATATACCTTGGAATTTTTAGAAACATTACTTATCTTTCCAAGAATTTCAAAGTGTCCATCTTTAGACGGGCTTAGAACACCATAAATTTTTGATTTGATTTCGTCAAGTTTTTCAGTTTCATATTGTAAGGCACTACCATCGTCATAAGCAATGATATTTCCCTTATCATCGTATTTATAATCGTATTCCTCTGTTCTCTTACCAGTTTCACTTGTAAAGTCATCAACTTCTCTAAATTTCTTTTTAATGAGTTTCTTTAAGTCTTTACTTTCAAAATCTCTAATTGTTGAAATAGTTTTATGAATAGTCAAGCTTGATTTTTCTTCGATAGACTCTTCATTTTCTTGATGATTTTTCTTCCTCAGTTGTATCTTTTTTTAAGACTATCCTCTTTTCTATTTTCTAAATTTTTAAATTTAGATTCGGAAATCTCGCCAAGCTTTTGGTATTTAGATGAATCTTGATCAGGATCTACTAGATAATAGGAAATCATCCCCTTTTCATCAGCATGATCAGCAAATTTAATTCTATGAATCTTTGTGAAATTGCTAGATCCATCTAATGCAATGACTTCAATGATTTTTCCTCTTAAATCTCCTGCACCATTAATTTCATAAATAGTATTTCCGTCTTTGTCTAGTTTCCTATTTCTTCCTTGACCCTCACCTGCATAAGTTACTTCAAGATTTTTCTCAACCTCTCCATCTTCATTAACCAGAGCAGCGCCTGCATACCAAACTTCGTTTGCAATCTCGTCAAATTTTTCAGGATGTTCTTTTTGATCTCTCGCAAATAAGGTTTCATTCTTGTATTGATCTTTTACCTTGTGATAAGTATCCTTTGTAATCAACTTAATTTTTTCAGGATTTGAAAAATCAACCGAAACAATCTTAGGGGCTGTATTATCAATTTTTACAGGAATATAGGAAACCTGCCATGGGTAATCTTTAGTTAATCTATATTTAAATTTATAGAAATATTGACCTTCTGCAATCGGTTCAAATTGTCCTCTTATCTTAGTAGCAGGATCTTTGGTATCCTTGCTTTCTGGTGCATTTTCTTCTCTACCTCTAGGGTTATAGATGAGTCCATCCCATTTCAAGTCGCTCCAAACTTTTAGCTTAGAAGATTTGATTCCCTTTGCATCATTTCTCTTAGAGTTTAAAATTCCTCTAATAAAGTGTTCTCTCGAAATGACTTTTAAGTCTCTTTGATTTTCTCCCTCTTTATTTGTATTTACTATTGAAATCAATCCTTCTTCTGCACTTCTTAATACAAGTGGAGAAGGTGTTAATCCTCTCCCAAGTTGAGCATCTTGAGGATTTCCATTTGAATCTAAAGGATAAATTTTAGCAATATTAGAACCACTTGATGATGGTGCGTTGATCCCTTCGTTATTGAAAGCAAACAATTCTGGATTTTGATCTAGGGATGTTGTATTTTTATCTTTTCTATTTTGTATAACTCCTGCTGGATTAAATTTATCTATACCTTCTCCACCAATCCCCTTATTTAAGGTTCCTGGAATTTTCGGTTTGCCATCATCATCATAACCTTCCATTGTTTTTGATTTTGAACCTTCTTCCCAGGCCCATTTATCAAGGATTGGTTCGTGGTTCCAATTCCCAGCAAATCCCATTAGAGGCATCGATAAAGAAGGTTGGAAGTTTATTTTCTTCCCGTTGGAGTTCAGAGCTTCCATTTCTTCCACTGACTCAAAATGAATAAATGATTCTACAAATTTATTTTTGTTTTTAGCCTCCCCAACATTTATAACCGCATTTAAATCAAAGCTAGAATTTGGACCTATAGTGAAAGTGTCATGCTCAAATGTAATATTTGCTCCTTTGATTTTTTCTGGGTGGATTTCTGGAACAATTTGCTTACCATCTGGAGATTTCATCTTTGTATGTTTCATCCAGTTTGAGTCTGTCAGTTAGAGCATCTGTAGTTATAGCAGATGCTGAAACTTTAAAGGTTAAAGGTCTGTTTGATGTATTGTGAAGCTTAATTGTAAAATATTTTTTATCTCCTTTTATTTCTTTAAGAGAAATAGAACCATAAGAGTTTACCAAACCTTTAGAATCCGTGTTTTTAAAAGTAGCTACGACTTCATTTCTCAAAGCATTGGCAACATTAATTAGCCCTGCTCCCTGTTGTCTAGGTGATGCAAAATATTGACTTTTTTCTTTCCAAGAAGTTGCATCCATCATAGGGCGTGCAGTATTTTGTAGGGCTATTTTTGTAAGACTTGTAAGATCTATTTTGTCATCTCCCTTAAGATTTTTCAACACAGGTCTTTCAAGCATTTCCTTTAATTTTGGTCTAATCAAAACAGTAGAAGCTGCCACGATTGGAGTTGCCATACTAGTCCCTGACATATAACCATAAGTTGATTTCCCATTAATGACATTGAGAGTGGATTTAATATTTTTACCGGGTGCTGAAACATCTGGTTTTAAAAGTAAATCTATTCTTGGTCCCCAAGATGTGGACCCTGCTGGAACGATGATCTCTTCTTTATACAGTTCTTTGTCTGTGTCAGGTGCAAACTTAAAGTCAATCTCTTTTTCGTCACCTACATTCGGTTTATTAGAATTATAGCTTGCCATATCAATTGGATAGTATTGCTCCAATTTATCTTTAAAATCTTCTTTATTATTCCTTTTAACCTCAGTTTTTTTATCAGGGTTAATCATGTTCCATAACTTTACACCATCATCTCCTGAAATTGAAAAAACTTGACTAGTAGTTCCTTCATCCTCCTCATATCCCATAGCTGGAAGCTCTGTCCAATTATCTCTATTGTAGTAATTTACAGTATTTACAACCATAATGCCACGTGCACCCTTATCCGTTGCACGTTTAAAAGCATTTTTTAACTCCTTTGTATAAATTCTATCCATTACTGCAATTTTGCCTCTAAGATCCAATCCTATCAAATCTTTGTCTTGCCCCTTGCCTATATATACAAATTTTAATTTACTAGAAGCTTTTGATCCATCTTCATTTGTTATGATTTTATTCTTATCGAAAAAGGCACCTATATTTCTGTATTTAAAACTTTCTCCACCTATGTTAACTTTATCAAACTCAACTGTTTGATTTTTAGCAGATGCGACTGCTATCGCATCTTCATGTGCTGCAGTTCGTGTTACATTTCCAGTGTCGGTCATTTTCAGATTATTATTTGCCACTAAATCCCATGAAGAACTTGAAGCAGAAGTCGCATAGTTACCCGTAGCTACAACCATTGGAATGCCTGCTTTTCTTAATGCTCTAATAGCTTGCCAATATTTCTCACCTACAAGACCTGTTCCTGTAAAGCCAGATGATATCGAAACAACATCGACATTGTGTTTGATCGAATCTTCAATAGCATGAAACATTGTTTCATCTCCTGCGAAGCCAGATCCTGCGTCAGAGTACATTTTATAAGAGAAAATCTGTGCATTAGGAGCAATTCCATCTATTCCGTTAAAGTTTTTAATATCTTTTTCAGTATCATTTCCCGCAAGAATCCCTGCAATATGCATCCCATGTGGATCAAAATAATCGCTTCCATCATCAGCTTTTTCTACAGTAATTTTACCACCATTATAATAATTGAAAGCATGAGGGATTTTATCACTCAACCAGAAATTTTTATCAGTACCTTTTAAGTCTTCTTTTTTAAATCTCATTGAGTCTTTAGCATCATCATCAATCCTCATGGCCTTATGCCTATAATCCGTTCCCGTATCGATATTTGAAATGACCATACCTCTACCATCAAAGTTTTTCCCAAATGGTGCATTGATAGATTTTAGGTAATCGATTGCCTCTTCAACTCCAATTTCTTTTCTAGCATGATTCATCATAGGTTGGACTTTTTGTGACCTTTCAACCGATGAAATACCTTCTATTAGTTTAATTATGTCCAGAGTATCTTTGGTTGTTTCAATAGCGCTACCGTTAAAAATTCTATCATAAGTATATAAAACTTTTGTATTCTTAAGATTTGATAGTTCCTTGATTGCTTTTTCTCCAGATTCTTTATCTTTAAATTCAGCAATATAGACAAGTTTATCCTCTTTTTTGGGACTTTCTGGGTCTTTACTTGCAGACGAGTCCGCTTTATCTCCTTGGGATTGATTGGAATTTTCTTCTTTGATTTTTGCTTCTTCATTGCTAGTGTTATTGTCTATCACAGGATTTTTACTAACAACTTCTTTTTCCTCAATAATTGTTGTTTTCTTTTCTTCAGTATCCTTTGAAGTTTCTATAACATTATGAATATCTTCAAGTTTTTCTTTGTTTTCGTTTTGTTTACCTACTACTGTTTCTTTATCAGATATTTTTAAAGAATCTTCAGAACTAGGTGTATCTGCTAGGATTACCTCATTAGGGACATATGCTGCTAAAATAACTGCAGCTGTGGTTAATGACAATACTGTACTTTTTTTCATTTTAATTCCTTACATATTTATTTAACTTCCAATAGATAGTAAACTTTAACTTTGCCCCTAATTGTCAAGTCAAGTGCAACAAAGATGTTCCTCTGATTAAGTGAGTATCTTTCAAGCTGTTTGAGTTAGCTCAAACAGCTTTTTTGCGGACTGATAGCCATGAATTCGTCTAGGTCTTTCATTGATAGCCTTTGTATAGTCCTCTAAAAGATTCTGATTTAGTTCTTTTAACGAACACCCCTTCGGAATGAACTCTCTTAGTAGTCCATTGAAATTCTCATTTGTACCTCGTTCATAAGATGAATAGGCATGTGCAAAATAAACATCTAATCCCTCTATCTTACTCAATGATGAAAATTCGTTTCCATTATCTGCAGTTATGGACTTAATGGGATAAAGTTTCATACACTCTAAGACTGCTTGATTGACATACTCTGCTTTCTTTTCCACGAGTTTCTTTGTGACAGCATAGCGTGTTTGTCGTTCTACCAAGGTTAGAATAGAAGGTTCTCCTATTGTCTTTCCACCCAGAACAGAATCGATTTCCCAATCTCCAAAACGGGAACGATTATTGATTTCTTCTGGCCTTTCTTCAATTGACTTTCCTAGATGTTTCTTGGTAGAGGGGCGCTTGGTAAATTTCTTACGGATCCGCACTGCTCTTGGCAAATCAATGACCTTAATCTCTAACAATCCTTGATGGATATAGTTATAGAGCGTCTTGGTTGAAGGAACAACTGCATCTACATGTTGGAGTCTATAGGTATGAACAAAGGTATCCACGCTATGCACCCTTGGTTTCTCTCTCATTGCTTCTGTAAATGCTCTCAGAAAGTCATCCGATACGGAATCCAGTTTCAAATAATAGCTGGCTTCTCTAGCATGACGATAACGGTTATGAGCAGCATCTGCATAATAGTGTTGGTAATAGACCTTTTGCCCATTTACTTTTTTCACTTGTGTTATGGAACCACGATTAATTTCACGAGTAATAGTAGAGCGATTTCTCCCTAGTCTACGAGCAATCTCAGCAGGTTTGAGTCCTACGCTTAAATAAGCTTCAATTTCCCCTCGCTCAGCTTCAGATAAGTGCTTGTATGATTGATTTGTGGTAGAATAATTAGTGGACATGTTCATCTTCCTTTATACTGTTTTTCGCAACTCTAGTATATCAGATGAACATGTCTTTTGTGTTGCACTTCATTTTACAATAGGGCACTTTAACTTTGCTAGCATTTGTTATAAAAAGTTTTACTAATACTCTTCGAAGATCGCTTCAAACCGCGTCAACGTCGTCTTAGCGTATGTATGGTTACTGACTTCGTCAGTTCTATCTACAACCTCAAAGCAGTGCTTTGAGCAACCTGCGGATAGTTTTCTAGTTTGCTCTTTGATTTTCATCGAGTATAAGTATTATCTAGGAAATAGAGTAGTACATTTATATATAATTGTTAGCTCTCCAGAAAAATAGTATATCATTTAAAAAATTTAAGTCAAGAAAAATTAACCTACATTAATTTATTTTTTAATAAGCGTTAAAAACATAGAGTCAAAAACTTTCGTAGTTAGCTGGGGTACATTATCAGAACATTCACACCATCAAAAATAGTAGCAATCAACTTAAAGCACTAGCAACATCACAAAGTCAAACATCATTAATGAAATATCAGCGCTATTAAACAATATAAAAAACCGCTAAGAATAAGACTTAACGGTTATCTTCTACATATCTATTTTTTCAAATCCTCAGTCGTTTATCTACCTATAACCTAGACTTTACGAGTGCCTTGCTCTACCAACTGAGCTAAATTGGCTAACACTTTTATAGTATGGCACTCTCAATTTTTTGTCAGGAAGTTTTAAACGATTTTCTTTATCAAAATCTGGCAAGGATTCTGGGGATCCCATAGTTGAGGAAAAATCTCTAATTTTTTAAAACCAACACTTCGATAAAAGACATTTGTTCGATCATAATCTTTATTAGAGCCTTCTGCTACTGTTTTTACCTGTAGGTAGTCTACTTGTTTGCGTGCTTCACTTTCTAAAGTAGCAAGCAATTGACTCCCAATTCCTCTACCTTGATTAGCTTTTTTACGCCGAGACAATCAATCTCTGCACACTCTTCACTAGAATAGGACAAGCTTACAAATCCAGTCAAATCACTCTCCTGATAGGCTGCCCAAACTTGCAAATCTTTGGCTCCTTCGATGTAGGCTTGCGTGCTTTCAGGTATTCCAAACCATTCTGGCAAATCCTTTAAAACCTCATCAACAACTGCCATTTTTGATCTTCATCCTTGACTTCTTCAATTGTAAACATCATAAGTTCCTTTCTTGATTTTAGTCTTACTTTCCCCCTTACGAGCCAGCACTTTCGTAGGCATTCAAGCCCCTATCCCAGAGTTTGAGGGAAATGAAAAAGAAGACAAGGGAAATCAGAATCAAACCACCGATATCAAAGAGCCCATTCTTACCCTGCAAGAAATAACTGGCAGGATAGTAAGCCGTAAAGGCAAATGGCACGATAAAACTGATCAACCAACGAAGGAGCGAATTGTAAATGGAAATCGGGTACTTGGCAAAATCATTGAACATATAAAAAATATAAATCATGGCGCCTGACTGTTTAGTCCAAAAAGCGATACTGGCTGTCGCTATTTTCAAGGAAGTATAAATCAAGGTAGCAAATGGAATACAGACTAGGAAAATCAGGAATTTGGGAAGCGTCCAAGCAATGCTTGATACTGTTGTTCCCAATAGAATGCAACCGACCAAAAGTTCCCCCAAGGCATCAATCTGAAAGGTCTCAACCAGAATATGAAAGAGAGGGTTGATAGGACGAGTCAAATACTTGTCAAATTCCCCTTTTCGGACTAGTCGTTGACCTAAGGCCCAGAGATTGTCAAAAAAAGAGATGATCTAATCCCTTTGGAATTAAGGAAAATCCATAGATAAAGGCAATTTCTTGAAAGGTCCAACCTTCTAGCGAGGGGATGTGTTGAAATATGACATTGAGAAACAAGAGGTTTAGGCCTTGAGTCAGAAAGACTCCCAAGACACCAACCACAAAATCCACCTTGTATTCCATGATTTGCTTGATGTATTGTCTGATAAATCAGATGCATGCGTTGATATTTTTTCATCCTAACCTCCCTGAATGGTGATAAATGACTGGACTCGTTTCCAAATCAACTGAGACAAGCCCACCATCACTATAAGCCAGAAAAACTGAAGCAAAAGTGCTTGAAGAATCTGACTGGTATCGTATTTCCCAACAATAATCATGACCGGAGTGTAAATCAAGGATGAAAATGGCAATAAGGAGAGAATATCTGAAACCACCTTTGGAAAAAACGTTAAGGGAATCAAACTGCCAGACATAAAGGCCACTATTGAAGTCTTGAGTAGATTGGAACCCCATAAATTTTTAAATACAAAGGTTGAAAATCCAAAGCAGATATTAAAGAAAAAGTTAATCAGATAAGCCAGAGTTAAGCTAAAGAGATAAAGGACAGTTAATCCCAACACTTCTACAATACCTTGCCCAGATAAGATTTTCATCAAAACAATGACACTTAAAAATGGCAGTCCAACAGAGATAAAAATCAACCACTTGGAGCCAAGTTCGGTGAAAAGGTAAGAGGCCGCAAAATGCACTGGTCTCAGCAAGCGCATGATAATGGAGCCATCCTTGACCTCCTCCCCAATCATAAAGGAGCTATCAGACCTGGTCAAAAGATTGGTCACAAAACTCATGATGATGTAGAGAGTGATATCTGCCATACTGAAGCCCTGAATCAAAGGCTTCTGGGAGGAGTCAAAGACTGCCTTCCAGAGATAAAAGGCCACAAAAGCCCCCATGACATCACCAATCCGATAGAGAATAAAGTTGACTCGATAGCTAATCAACTCCTGAATCCCTGCATTGATAAAGGGTATATAACGTCTCCACAATTTGACCATCTTAGAGCTCCTTTCGATAGAAGCGACGGATAATATCTTCAATATCTGTATCTACCATCTTCAAATCACGGACTTCAAAATCAGATAAGGTTTGCTTGATAATATCGGCCGACTGGTAGCGGGAACTATCGAATTCAATATTGAGAGTATTTCCTTGTCTATCAATGGACATATCAGGCAAGCCCTCATAATGAGAGACTAGATGATTTTGACCTGGCGTCAGGTCAAAGGAGAGAGTCTTCATCTTGCCAAAGGTTTCCTTGAGCTGGCTAACCGTCCCATCAAAAATCTCCTGCCCCTTGTCAATCATAAAAATCCGATCACAGAGTTGCTCAATGTCGCTCAAGTCGTGAGTGGTCAAGAGAATAGTTGTCTCTTCCTCCTGATTAATCTGAGTAATGGCCCGACGAATGTTATCCTTGACCGACACATCCAAACCAATGGTCGGCTCATCTAAAAAGAGAACCTTGGGATTGTGAAGCAAGGAAGCCGCAATATCCGCCCGCATCCGTTGACCTAGCGAAAGAGTCCGCACGGGATCCTTGATAAAGTCCTTCAAATCCAAGACTTCATTCAAAAAATCCATGCGCTTGTGGAAGAGCGAGTCTGGGACATCGTAAATCTCCTTCAAAACCGTGTAAGTCTCTTGCAGGGCCAAGTCCCACCATAGCTGAGTTCGTTGTCCAAAAACAACCCCAATATCCTTGACATAATCCTGGCGATTATCCTGTGGAATCTTGCCATTAATCCGACAAAAACCAGATGTCGGTTTCAAAATTCCTGTCAGCACTTTAATGGTGGTCGACTTCCCAGCACCATTTGCCCCGATAAAACCTAGAATCTGCCCCTTGGGCACCTCAAAGGTCAAATCCTTGACCGCTTCAAAGGTCTGCTTTTCAGGATGAATAAAGGAACGCAAAGACCCCTTCAACCCCGGTTCCTTGACTGTCTTCACAAAATTTTTCTGAAGATGTTTCACTTCTATCATTGCCATATCTATCTCCTACAGTAAAAAATCAACAAACCGTGTCCTCTAAACACAAAAAGCCAACTTCTCATCTCCTAAAATCTGCCTTCTTTATCACAGTAGAAGACCTTAGTATTACTCTATTATAAAGCAGTTAAAAAAGGAAACCAAGTGTTATTCTCTCAAAAGAGAAAATAGTTTTGATACTTGAAAAAATCAAAACCACCCGTCTAATTCACTAAATAAAATGACACAATTCAATAATTCATCAAAGCCTCTACATATTCCTGTAGAGGCTCATTTCAACTTCTCTCATTCTTGCTTGTGAATGTTTAGATAGATTAAAAGGCATAAGAAAAGCCACCATATGGTGACTTAATGATAGACAATCTAAAAAGAATTTGGAATAATTACTTTTTTGAGTTCTGTGAGTATAAATCATAACTTTACACAATGATAAAAATTCCTTTGAACAATTGCTTCAAGTAGTTGTAAGCTTTAGAACCAAGCTATGGAAAAGATGAAAGTCTTCATCTAAAAAACGAAAAAATATATTAAAGTCCATTTATCACATCTAACAATAACTCTTTGTCCTTCTTCATAATGGCTAACAATGCATCTTCGTCATCCTCCAAAATGGCTAAATATATCTTTCTTCGAGCTTCAATCTTTTCGTTTTCTTTTTCAAGTCGCTTAATTTTTAATTTCATGCAAAAAAGAATTCCATAAGCCATGAATGTTAACACATTAATTGTGGTAAAAAAAATATGATAAGGTTCATAATAATTTCTCTCCCTTTAAAATAAAATTTCTTATCCCTAAACTATTGAATGAATTTCAACACTTCACACTGAAAAGATGTGTTTTCCTTGTTTATGTTCATTATTAGTGTTAACCATTAACAAACATATGCTCTCGCAAACATATACAAATCATCTAATTCATCATGTTCAGGTCTTGAGGTTGTATGAAATCCTGCACAATAATGACAATAATAAGTACGAATGGTTTGATCCTCACACAACATTACTGCACGAAGTGCTTTGGCATTAGTCTCATAAACTATTTTATTTTTTTTAGCTCCATGACAATAAACACCTTTTGTTGAGTGTCTGTTCTCCATTAGTTTCATTTTGTTTCTATAAATAATCTTTCTAATTTTAGACATTTTGCTTTCCTCCTTTTGGTAATAAATGCTGTACTTTTTGTTTTTGCATTATTTATTTACAACTATATTTTTATCACCAGAAATACACAATACAAGTACCTTAAACATATCATTGTCCATCTGTTTTATACTTTCAAACAATACAACAAAAAAAAGTACGTATAAAACGTACTTCTGTTTTTTATGAAATGCTATTTAAAAATAAGTGTCAATTTTACTTATTTATTTTTTTCTAGTTCAAGTATAGTAAACACCCCATTAAATCGATCAATATAACGTTGAAAACTATCTCTGCCATAGGTTTCAATTTCATATATTACCCTAGGAACTGTACTCCTTGTATCTTTCTCAATAACTTTAAGTGCAGGGATATCATCTTCAAGTACTTCCCAAAACTGACCAACATATCTGAATCTAATCCGAAATTTTTCCGTATCTGAAAACATCAAGAAAGTATGATAACGAACATCACTATCTGACAAAATTTGAGTTAATTCCTCAGAACTTAATATTAATTCTGTATTATGCTTCGAACGATGAACAGTTTTAAAACGATCCAGTCGAAAATTACGCAGACTCCTTGTATCTATTTTTAATCTTCCATCTTTTTCTTCAACTTTATATGCCATACAATAAAAATAATGGTCATTAAACATAATCGAGACCGGTAACACATCATAATCGGCATCCTTACCTTGGTATTTCGTATACTTAAAAGAAAGAGGCTTCTGATTCTCAATAGCATCAAAAATAGCGGATAGATGAGGCAAGATTGATTTACTCTTATTGTCCCTGTAAATCGATAATTCCTTATACTCCTCTAGTTCCCGTTCCGTAAAGTTTCTAATACGCTGACGTTCCCTATCATCAACAGCTCTCTCTACAAAGGTATCAATGATTTCTCTAACTTCCTCAACACGTAGTGCTCTACTTTCTAAAAGAATCTTAGACAAGATGACGGCCTGGTTGTACTTTAAGTTACCATAACCATGGTTATATTCTGCCTCATAGGTTCCTGCAAGTCGAGAATACTTTATTTTCATGTCATCTCTAAGTATTTTTAGATTTTCCTTTAATTCCCTTAAATCATCTTTAAAGGTTCGCTCGGCGATATTAAAACGTTTAAGGTAATCAGTTTTATTAACCTTATGCCCCTTTTCCAATTCAGACATAAAATATAAAAGGCGACTGGTTTTCCCTTGCAAATTATTTTCTTCTTTCATTAATCGACCTCATGCTTGATTATAACTTCTAGAATATAATATCATTATCCTCATTCTATTCGTAATTATCTCAAGTCTTTTTTATACTAGCTTACAATAAAAATTGAGATTTAATACACAAAGGCCAGTGTGAACTTCACTAGCCTTTGTGATAATATTAGTGCAATTTATTATTCAAGTATTCTGCTATATCCAAAAATGATAGCGTAGGATCAAAATGTTCTTCCTCTGCTTCTTCACCACCTATTAAATTAAGGCTAAAATGATTTCCTCGAAATCTGACTTCATATACTTCGTTTACATAAAGAATCCTATTGGTACTTTCAATCCCTTTCTCACTTTGATAATAAGATTGTATTCCTAATTCCTTTAGTTTTTCTTCTAGGGCTATCAAATGAATATCATAGTTTCTAGCACTAGAGCTCTTATTGGGAATTAACAACATCTCTTCTGACCGATTAAGCCAGAACGGAGATTTCATTCTATATTGTGAAGAATCCATTTTACTAAACATGGTTTCATAATAAGAAATGAAGGCATAACGCCATTCCTGAGGAGTCAGATGACTAATATTGTCTTGGATAATACGACGATACTCACCATCTAGTGGCTTGGTAATATCTACTTCATCAAGTAATCTTTTGACATACTCATTTCGAGATGAAAATAAACTTTTAAGGCTTGGTGCATACCCAGAAGACTCATTTGAATTATCCCGATACAGCGTTTTATAATTATTAGCTGTAGTCATTGTATAGTCTCCTAGAGCTAGCAAAGCTGCCCGCATTAATAGACCTTCTTTAGGCTCTATTTCAGTAAACATTTTTGATATTTTATTCCAATAGATTGAAATATCATCAATCTTTCTGCTTGGCAAATCATTCTCTTCGAAGTAGAAGCAACTTCGAATCTGACCATCAAAATAGCGATGATTTTCAGCAACTTCAATAATCTCTCTATAGGAATCATCTGCTGTTATCAATTTAGCTTTTTCAATCTCTTCGTCAACTTGGTCAATACTGAAACCATTAATTCTATTTCCCTCGGCTAGATATTCTAGCAGGTCTGAAGTATGTTCGATTTGTTCATTAATCCCCTTGATTGCCCGTTCATATGAATCTTGAGAATCTATAACTGAGTTATTAATCAGGTTCCTAAAGATACGGTACCAGTTTTTATAGCTAGTATCTAATGTATCACCCTGATGTTCAATGAATGTTGAAATAACGTGAAAGTAAACCCTATCCTTCAGAGTTTTGTTAACTATTGAACATTCTAAGATAGATGAAGCATCAGTCATTTTTATTCTTGGAGAGGAAATCAAGAACAGATACAATTATTTCTATATGACTTATTTCTATAGTTTCAAAGTCAATTTCAAGAGTCCAATTATCACGTTTAGAATAATCCAGGCTATCTAAATTATTGATAAGCGCAATTTCAAATAAATTTAAAAAAAGTTGGTGTCAAAGGCATTTTTTTATCAATATTCCAAAATAACATCAGTCCATTTTTGTATCAATATTTTTGGGAAAATTCCCTCTCTAAATGACTATCTATTTTTCTTTATTCTATCAATTAATCTTGCTTTAAAATTTTCAAAGTCAGTTAATGGACGCCCCCTAGAATTCAGTTTGATATAGAGCTCATCTTCTGAACCAAGTTTATCAATATCTAGAAAATTGAAGACAAGTTTTTGGTTATTAGAATCAGATAAAATTGAAACATAATCGAACCCATAATCGAAAGAAGCAGAAATGTCATCTAGTGTCTTCAAGGCACCTTGTACAGTTGGATCTAACTGCCATGAATCTGCAAACCATGGTTCATCTGTTATGATTTCGGAAGGACTTTTTGTTTCTGTAAAGATATTCTTTCTGTTCTCAAATAGACTCTTGAAAAATTGTGTAGAAGACTTTCTAGTTTTATAAGAAAAATTACCTAGAAAGTCACACTCGTCATTATTCCTGTAGGCAAAAAGATAAACCAAGAATAAAGTTGTCAGACGTTGTTGCCCATCTAATGGAATAAACTTCCCATTGGTTGATTTTCCATAAATAAAATTCAAATCAAGTGGTCCAACGTTTGCGTCAAGTAAGGCAGTATTTATATCCTGGAGTAATTTTTTTCGAACTTCGGTAGTTCTTTTATCCTTTCTTCCTTGTGCATAGTCTCGCTGAATCAATGGAATTACGACTCGATAATTTTCTAACAATGATTTTAAGTTATATTTTACATTAATCTCTTGCATGACTACTCCTCATAATCTCCAAAAAATTGGTTGAATTCCTGTTTTATCGCTTGAATATAACTGTCTTTATCCTTATCAGTCCAGTCGTCAAATCCATCTACCTCATTGCTATAGACTTTCAAGAACACATTGCGCGTACAAACAGGTACAAATTTTCCTTCCGCATCAACCTCAAGAATAATTCTACGCTTTTGGTCAAATGGGCTATTTCCATAAGAGCGATTCGTATTAGAGTCTAGCAAGGTTAAATTAGCTAGACTATCATCAGCCTCAGCAGTCTCATCAGCCGTAGCATGAATATGCTCGATATCCCATTTCTCTTTCTTATAAATATCAAAAGGAAATCGATATTGTTTTTCACTCTTATTAATCAAAGTAACGAGATTAAACAGTAAAAGTAGATCCTTAATTTCTTTTTTTCTTACTACTGTAGGAAAAAAATCTTCGATAGAACCTATATCTTTTTTTCAAAGTTTTTATAAGCAATTTTTTTAATTCATAAAAAGCTTCTGACTTTTTTTCTTCCCTCTTGTAGCCTCAAAGACCTTTTCAATATTCTTATCGTCAACCGATAAGAGATAGCCGATTAAATGGTATCTATTTAGATCCTTGTACCAATTGGTCAAATCTTCAAATTTTAAGTAGACTTCATTCCAGTACTCACTTATAAAAATCGATTTATTTTCAGCATTTTGATATTTTGCGTAGATTGAGTAAAAAGTTGCATAAATATCATTTTGAGGTATTTCTAAAGTTTCATGTTCAAGTAGGTTAAACAAAAGATCTATCCTAGTGACATAATTCTCACTATTTGTAAGAAACTTCCAAAATGATTCCTCTTGAAGTCTATGTTCAATAATATCCCATTCTATTCCCCTTTGAATCCTTTCACTATCATTTTCAGATTCATAATTAGTTTGATCTAACAATAGAGCTTTAATGAGCTCAGCATTAGTCAAAGGAATCTTACCTAAGTTAACTTTGGTAAATAGTTTTATAGGGTCTTCTGTCTCATCAATTTCATACCAAATAAAGAAAACAGACTCAGTTAAGACTTGATAAATATCGTGTAGAGCATTATCCGAATTAATGTCTTTTCGTTCTACCCATTTATCTATGGCTGCAAAAGCCTTACTGATATGATGTGCATCAATATCATAATCTTCGATTTGTTGATAAGTGTCAAAGTTTAATTCTTTCAAATACTTAGCACTCTGTTCTCTTGTTTCATAAACCAACTCAAAGTAATCATATTGATTACTTCTTCTACGACCACTACTAAATTCAGCAGACATAAATTTCAAAAAAATAAAGATCGTTGTTAGCCTCTGTTGACCATCAACGACATCATAAGTATTATCTGAAACCTTTTTAACAATCAAGGGCTGCAAACAGTACTTATAATCTCTGTTTTGTTTACTATGTGTATAGAGGTCTTCTAAAAGAGTTGTAACCTCATGTTCAGTCCAGCGATATCCCCTTTGATATGAAGGAACATTAAATTTTAGGCCTTTTAGGTCTTCAATTCGTTTTTCAGAAACTACCATTTGATATCTCCTTTTCATCTAGAGGTTGTTATTAGAATTGACAAAATTATTATCTATAATTATAGCACTATTATAAATCAAAATATTGGAAAAAATGTAAAATACTTTCTATATAGGACAGGATAATAAAAAAGCCACCATATGGTGACTTCATTCTTATCTATTTCTACTCATCCCAGCCAGTCTTTTTCTTTGGCAATGCGGACGGCTTCTGTTCGGTTGCCTGCATCAAGTTTGGTCAGGATGGCTGTCATGTAATTTCGGATAGTTCCATTTGAAAGAAAGAGGCTTTCAGCGATTTCTTGGTTGGTTGAACCTTGGGCCACCATGGCCAAGACTTCTTGTTCACGTTGACTGAGTGGATTATTGTCAAAGGCGACACCTTCGACAAGCTCTGGTGAGTACTCCTTTTGACCTGCTAGGACGGTATGGATGGTCGCCATGAGGTCACTGATGGAACGCTCTTTGAGCACGTAGGCATCCACCTGGGCTGCAAGGGCTCGTTTAAAATAGCCTTTCGTTTGAAAGTAGTCACAATGACGACCTTTATTTCTCTTTGATTGGCTCGAATCCACTCAAGGACATCAAGGCCTGTCTTAACTGGCATTTCAATGTCTAAAACGGCTACGTCGACTTCTTCTTTTTCCAAGAGAGCAATGGCTTCTTGACCATCACTGGCCGCATGGACCTCTTCGACATCGTCTTCCAACATAAGAAGTTGACAGAGGGCATCCCTCAACATTGACTGGTCTTCAGCGACTAATAATTTCATGCTTTTCCTCCCTCTTTTAAATGTACACGAATAATGGTTGGATGCGATTGAGACAGAATTTCCAAGTCTCCATCGACCAAACTGAGGCGCTCTCTGATACTGTGTAGTTCTTGTCCAGTGACTTCCTCAAAGCCACAACCATCATCCTCAAACTCAAGGACAATACCATGATCACGGCTTAGACGAATCTGACAGCTATCGGCCTGGCTATGTTTGATGACATTATTGGCCAGTTCACGAAGCACCATGGACAAGGTAGACTGGCTAACGGGTGACAGGCTGTCTAAGTCAAGGCTACTATCCACGGTCAAGACGATATCAGATAGGTCAAGAGTCGCTCGAGTTCCAGTAACTCCTCTGCCACCGTTCGGTACTTGAGCTTATTGACAATCTCACGCACCTCGTACATGGAGTCACGGCTTATCTGATTCAATTCTTCCAGATTCTTCCTAGCAGCATCATACTGCTCCTTGTCCATCTGTTTTAGAGCCAACTCGGTTTTGAGACTCATCATGGCAAAGGTGTGTCCCAAGGTATCGTGCAAGTCACGACCAATACGATTACGTTCATTTTCAGCTGATAGGATATTGATGGTACGGTTGGCTTCTTCCATCTTTCTCTCCTGACGCATACGGTTTTGAAAATAGTACATTCCCAAAGAAAATAGGGGAATAGCCATAGACATGAGGTGGGCGCTCAAATCGTCTGTCAATAGGAAGGATGATGACGTCAAAATCAAGAGTGTCGCTAGAAAGGATAAGAAGCGATAAGATGATATGCTATCCTCAAAGCGCCAAACGAGAAGATTGACGTTGAAAAAAATAAACCACATCATCCCCCCCTGGAAGGTCAGGGTCATAAAGATAATGTAAGCTAGAGTGTAAAACCACAGAAAGGGAATCCACTTACTATAAGCTTTTTTCAAATACACCATCAGGAGATAAGCTATGGTAAACAGTCCAGTCAAAACTATGGTCCAAACTGGAAAATACCCACCAAAGACTCCCAATACTGGAAAGACAAGGAAAATCAGACTAACAAAATAAGCGAAATCATTTTTCTGGTAAGTTCTAAACATGGTCACTTTCTCTGTAAGATTTAATAAAAAGGGCTAAGCCTGTAGCTATTGTAGCATAGACCAGGATAAAAATGAGTGATTTCCATGAAAATTCCCCTTTTTTCGCAAAATTGACTACCAACTGATTAATATGATAGATGGGTGTCCACTCCGAAATGTGCTGAACCCATTTTGGAAACATGGTTACTGGCATCCAAGAACCACCGATAATGGCAAGACCAAGAAAGACGATATTTCCGACGATAGCCATGATTTGTTGAGACTTAATTTGGGCAAGGAGCAAGCCAAAGGATAGGAAGACTAGGCTTGACAAGAGTAAAAGAGCCCCTGAACCAAGCCAATGTGATAATGGCATCTTAACATCACGCACAAAAGCTCCCACACAGAAAGTCACTAGGATAGCAACCATAAAGTTCATAAGAACTCGAAAGATTTTAGAGAGGTAATAGGATTGAATACTGATTTTTGAATGTTCGATGTAAGTTAACCAGTGATCGGTTTGATCCTCTCTAAGCATGTAGGGGAAGGTAAAGAAACCAAAGCTAGACATAGAAAATCCAGTCATGGTCAACATATAGGACAAGATAAAGGCTTTTTGTGATTCAGGGTCAGGACTCATTTCCATACCTGAATACAAGAGGAAGAATCCGACGGGCATTCCTATGGACATGATGAAGACTGGCCAACTGCGCCATGTTTTTATCCATTCGATTTTAAGTAGTGCTTTCATGCCTTGTCCTCCCTTGTGCTATCAAATAGGCTATCTAAAAGTGTCTTGTTTTGAATTTCAATGTCAGAAATGCGACAGCCTTGAGCTTGTAAACTACTCCAAATACTTTCAATATCTTTAGTCATAAAGGTGACAACATCACGTTTTTCAGTCACATCATAAATGGCTGCCAGTTTGTCAAGACTTGGCGCAAAACGACTTGCTAAGGTGACTTGTTTTTCCTTTTCCTCGCTACGCATAGCATGTGGCGTAGTATCCCTAATAAGTTTCCCCTGATGAAGGACCAAGATACGGTCAGCTGTATGCTCGACTTCTTCGATATAGTGGGACGAATAGAGGATGGTTACACCAGACTTTTTCAGGTCATTGATGATTTCCCAAAAGCGTTGGCGTGTCGTCGTATCCATCCCTGCTGTCGGCTCATCTAAAAAGAGAATGTCAGGCTTGCCAATGAGACAGAGGACAAAGGCAAGAAGACGTTTTTGTCCCCCTGAAAGTTTGTCCGCAAACTGCTGATACTGGTCGTCTTTGAATTGTAAGAGTGCTTGAATCTCTTCCTTAGATAATCCATTTTCAGAAATATCTTGGAAAAAAACAATCAGTTCCTTAACTTTTAATTTTGAGGGAATGGTATTTTCTTGGAGGAGAACTGCAATTTGATCTTGTGCTTTCCCCTTTTTGCCCTTGATAAAGACTTGACCGCTACTGGCTTTCTTATCACCAAGTATGCAGGACATTAAGGTCGTCTTACCCGCACCGTTGGGCCCAATCAAGGCAAGGCAGTCACCTTGTCCCACCTCAAAACTAATATGATCTAAAATCGTTTTACCTTTGATCTTTTTGACAAGATTTGTGACTTGAAGGACCGCTTCACTCATGTTTGTGACTTCCTTTCTTTTGGTAGAAGGCTAGAAAAACATAACAGGCTGCAACTGAGACGCCCATAACACTGTAGAGAATATCACTGCTACCATGAAATAGGACATAGGCAAAGAGGATAGTCCAAATTGCCGCTAGGAGCATGATGCTCAGTATTTTTAGTTTTTTCATGCTGGATCTCCTAGTTTTTCAATTCATTAATAACAAGGTCGATAAAACTTTTAGCCATAGTGATGAGAATGTAGGCTGAGATAGACAAGCCAATAATCATGCCAAGATTTGAGAAAATAGCTTCAAAGTTGCCTTTTTCAAAGATATCAGTAAACATGCTAAGTCCAGCAAAGACAGTTCCGATAACAGCATAGATAAGATAAGATGTTTTGATTTTCATGAGATGACCTCTTTCGTTTTTATTATTTCTAAGTTATGACTAAAGTATATCTTTTTAGTCACTCTCTTTTTAGCACCAGATGTCATGACATGACATGACATTTGTCATGTGACGTAAAGACAAGAAAAAAAGCCGACCCAAGGTCAGCTTTTCATTATCTTATTAATTATTTTTTGAATGGTTCTTCCACCATGATGAAAGGATGGAACCTGAGATATTGTGCCAAATACTAAAGATAGTTGATGGGATCGCAGCTTGTGGCACGAAATACTTCATGGCAAGGGTTGCTCCAAGACTTGAGTCTTGCATCCCCACTTCGAAAGTAATGGCTTTTTGTTGTGGCTCTTCCAAACCAAGGATTTTTGAAAATCCAAAACCAAGGGCATAACCACAAAGATTGTGGAGCATAACGACTGGAATGACAAGGGCTGTCGCTGCTGTGAAAATATTAGCATGGTTGGCAGAAACAACTGCTCCAACGATTAAGAGGATGGCAGCTTGAGAAATCAAAGGCATAATCTTGATGATGGCATCAATTTTCTTACCAAAGATTGAGTGAACAAGCACACCCAAGATAATAGGGACAACCACGATACGCAAGGTACTAAGGAAGAGGCTTTGGGCAGGGACACTCACGTACTGACCAGCCAAGAATGACAAGAGGGTTGGAATCATGAGTGGTGCCAAGAGAGTTGAGAGGGTTTCAATAGAGACATCCAAGGCAACATCCCCACCTGAAAGGAAGGCCATAACACTAGATGAAGTCCCACTTGGACAAGACCCAACAAGGATAACCCCTGCTGCTGTCGCACCTTTCAGATGGAAAATCATACAAAGTAACCAAGCCAAACCAGGCATGATGACATAGTGGGCAACAGTCCCAAGGACAACTGGAATTGGACGCTTAGCAATACGTTTAAAATCTTCAGTAGTTAAGGTAAGTCCCATACCAAAGAGAATCAAACCAAGTAGATAAGCCGTATTGGGAATGACCCAACTACTAGTTGCGGGAAGTGCATAGTTAAAGGCAGCCCAGAGGATAACAGCTACAGTAAACCATTTGCTGAGCCATCTACTAAAAGATACAAGTGACTCCATAATGAAACCTTCTTTCTATTTTCACAGAATAGTATAGCACTTTCATTTTGAATTTCAAGGTAAATTTCGAATTTTCTGAAATTAATTTCAAAAAATAAACCCTCACACTTAAGATGTGAGGATTTTGTGATTTCGATAAACGTTAAGCCTTGTCTTGCGACTTTTCTTCAAACTGTTGAGCCCGTTCTTCGCCCCACCATAGTGGCAATAATTCGCCCAAAGTAATGGTTTGACGTGTGTCGTAGTCAACCATAAACTCCAAGTTACGATTGTCAGGATGGAGTTCCATTAGAAATTCTCGACAAGCCCCACAAGGCATGCCAGATGGTCCACCATGAGGTGGCTGGTCACGAAAGGCGATAATACGCTTGACCTTAGTTTGACCAGTTTCTTGATACATATTGAAAAGGGCAGCTCTTTCGGCACATAGATGGAAAACACCACACGTTCCTTCCATACAAAAGCCCGTGAAAATTTGCCCATCTCCAGCCTCAACGGCAGCCACAACGTGTCTAGCATAGACAAAGTCTGAGACTTCCTGTGGCTGATACAAGGCTTGAGCCTTTTCATACATTTTCTGCCAGATATCCATTATTTCTCCTTTAACCTCGATCACTTTCCCTTTGAGACTTGATAAAGAGTGCAAGCCCTGTTGCTACTGCAGTATAAGCTACAATAAACAGGAGTGATTTCCATGAAAATTTCCCATTGATGGCAAAATTAACGACCAATTCATTGACATGATAGACAGGTGTCCACTCAGAGATGCTCTGAACCCACTTAGGGAACATGGAAATAGGAACCCATGAACCACTCACTATAGGCAAGACAAGGTAAATAATATTTGCCACAAGAGACATGAATTGTTGAGATTTAATCTGAGCGATAAGTAAACCAAAAGCTAGAAAGAGCAGACCGGACAAAAGTAAGAGAGCACCTGACCCTACCCATCTAAAGAATGGCATCTCTACATCTCGGAAAAAGGCACCTACACAAAAGGTCACAATGATGGCAACCATAAAGTTTAGAAGCACACGAAAGATTTTAGAAAGATAATAAGCTGCAATACTAACCTTTGAGTGCTCGATATAGGTCAACCAGTGTTCAATTCGGTCCTCTTGCAACATATAGGGAAAGGTAAACAAACCAAAACTAGACATGGAGAAGCCAGTCATGGTCAGCATATAAGACAGCAAAAACTCTTTTTGAGCTTCTGGAGTAGGTGCTGAGAAGATACTAGAAAAAAGGAGGAAAAATCCGACAGGTATCCCGATTCCCATGATAAAGACTGGCCAACTTCGCCACGTTTTAATCCATTCAATTTTTAGTAATGCTTTCATGCCTTGTTCTCCCTTGTTGAATCAAATAGGCTATCCAAGAGTGTTTTATTTTGAATTTCAATATCAGAGATTCCACAACCCGCTTCTTCAAGACTTTGCCATACCTTTTCGATATCTTTGGTCATGAAGCTGATGACATCCCTCTTCTCAGTAAGCTCATAGATGTCTGATAGTCCGTGAACAATGTTAACAAAGCTACTTGGAAGAGTGACCTGCTTCTCTTTCTCTTCGTGTCGCATAGCGTATGGCGTGGTATCTCTGATGAGTTTCCCTTGATGGAGGACTAAGATGCGGTCAGCCGTGTGTTCCACTTCTTCGATATAGTGAGAGGAATAGAGGATAGTTGTCCCAGCTCTTTTCAAGTCATTGACAATCTCCCAGAAACGCTGACGAGTAGATGTATCCATACCCGCTGTCGGTTCATCCAAAAAGAGGATTTCGGTTTATCAATCAAACAAAGGACAAAAGCTAGAAGACGTCTTTGTCCACCAGAGAGTTTATCCGCGAACTGCTGATACTGGTCTTCCTTAAATTGTAGGAGTTCCTGAACCTCTTGATTGGTCAAGGGATTATCAGAAATAGATTGGAAGAAGGCAATCAGCTCTTCCACTTTCAAACTATTTGGAATGGTATTTTCCTGAAGGAGAACCGCAATTTTATTTTTGGCCTTACCTGCCTTACCATCAATGAGGACCTGACCACTGCTGGGCTTTTTATCTCCAAGAATACAAGACATCAAGACAGTCTTACCCGCCCCATTAGGTCCAATCAAGGCGACACAATCTCCCTGATTTATCTCAAAACTAATATCCTCTAAAATGGTCTTTCCCTTGATGCGTTTTCCAAGGGATGTGACTTGAATAACCGTTTCACTCATACCTGTGATTTCCTTTCTTTTGTATAGGAACCATGCTAATTGACAATAGAGCTGATATCATTGGACTCCCTTAATACTCCACTTCTAGCTCAGTGCAGAAGAGACTTCCGCTCAGATGAAGTCTCGTTTCAACTTGTTCTAAATCAGATTCAAAACGATCCACCTTTACAGATGATAGGGGATGTGAGATTCCAGTGGTGTCCATAACACAAGCATGAGGAAGTCGAATATGAACTTCACCAAACTTAGCATCAAGATGAACTGCTACCTGACTTGATGCAAAGCTGGCTTGACTCAAATCCAGCCACAGCTCACCGAAGCCATATTCATATCAACCGTTTCGACTTCTTGAGAATAGATGCGATACCTATCCTCAGCCATATATGTCTTAACAGAAATATGTGGTCCTTCTTGGTCGTTCTTATTGACCTTATAGTCTTTAGTGAGACCCTTCTTTTGCCTATTGCCATAGAGCAACTCTAAGGCCAAACCTATTAGAAAGATACCGCTAAAGAGTTTCCACTGTGCAAAATCGAGATTTAACAAGTCATGAACATAGGTTGATAAGAAGGCCAAACCAAGAAAAATAAGGAGAGGTCGCCTATTCAAGATACCAAAACAAATGACGGCCACGAAGAAGACCAGATTATAATTGACCATGATCCAAAAATCTGGAATAAAGGCACTAGCGATAAAACAAGCTGCTAGTAAAAGCAACAAGAAGGATCGAAGATTAAATCGTTCCATAAGAAAACTCCTTTCTAAAGAAATGATTGCAATTTTCCAATTATTTTCACTATCAGTATAGCACTATTTGTAAACGTATTCAATGTTATATTAAAAGGATTTGCAAGAAAAAAGAGCTTTCGCTCTTTCATCATTTTCAATGTTTGACAGTTACTTGTCCAAAGGATACAGATCCTGTTAGAGAAACTGTAGTGCTTGATAATTCTCGCTCTCCTAGACCATCATAGCCTTTCACTCCTGCTAGGCTTGTATGAAGCCCGTGTGTATCCACTTGCCAATCCTTGGGCACTCGAATGATGACCTGAGAAAAATTGGCCTGAACCACAATCTGAGGTCGGTCCGTCATAAACTGAGCCTGACACAAATCCAAGGTCAAACGCCCAAAATCAGCATTGGCATAGACAGTTTCGAGGTTTTGAGAAGTCACCACCTGCACAGACTCTGAAAAAAGAGTCTTAGCAAAAATTTCTCGCTCATGTTCTTTAGACACCTTGTAAGAGAATTTTTTCTTATAACTTGGCTTACTCAAACGGTCTACCGCAATGCCCAAGATAAGAATCCCTACAAAGAGTGTCCATTCTGAATAGTCCAATCTAAAGAGGTCATGGATATAGGTCGATAGAAAAGCCATCCCCAAGAAAAAGAGAAATTTTCCCTTAGATTGCCAGCTCAAAAGCACAAAAAGCAAGGCCAAAATCAACTTATAATTAAAAGCCAAATACAAATCTGGAATAAAAGCTGTTGCAATAAAATAGGCAGCAATGATAAGTAGGGTGAAAACACCTGCATTAAATCGTTTCATAACAGTTCCTTTCTAAATCCTATCCTTGAGTTTTTCCACAAAAAGGTAGGCTGCTGGACAGAAAAGCGTATTTTTGATAGTCAGATGATTGATCTGATAGATTTTCTTACGATCCGTGTGAGGAAAGGCTGCGCAGGCCTTAGGACGGACATCATAAATATCACAGAGATTATCAGGCCCTAAGAAGGGACAAGGCATAGACTTGAAGACCTTGTCGCCATCCTCATCTACCTGAAGGTACATCTCCTCGAAGGCAGGTAATTTCATTCGAAAATGTTTGGCAATGCGAGTAATGTCCTGCTCTGTGAAGTCGGGACCAAGCGTCTTACAACAATTAGCACACTGGGTACAATCAATTTCTTGAAAGACTTCATTGTGTACCTGCTGAACAATCTTATCTAAATTTTTAGGAGCCTTCTTCTTGAGTTGTGCTAGAAACTTTCGGTGCTCCCCTTGCTTTTGACGTGCCAATTCCTCATAACGTTTGACATCAATAGTCTGTGACATGTGTTTTCTCCGATAATTTATAATTCTGTCATCTATTATAGCATAAAAGAAATAGAGCCTAGCTTGAACTAGACTCTATGTAAGTCACATTGATACGATTCTACGATAAGAACGCGACGTTAGGACGAAAACCATGATATAAGCTAGGAAGAAAACACCACAAACAATGATAGTGACCACTAACATAAGATCTGGATTGAGAACTCCAATGATACGCACAATCAAACTGATCATATGATAGGCAAAGGCCAAGTGAATAAAGGAAAAAATCAAAGGAAGGAAGAAGACTGTAAGAACTTGCTTACGAATGGTTTGCTTGACTTGAAGGTCGTCCAAACCAATCTTTTGAAGAATAACAAAACGCTCACGATCCTCATAACCTTCAGAAATCTGTTTGTAGTAGATCACAAGAACTGTGCCAAGCATGAAGATGATGGATAGGAAGATACCAATAAAGAAGGTTCCACCAACAAAGCCATTTACCATCCCTTCTGCATCATATCGGCTGTTTGCAGAGAAGTAAGACACAGGGACACCAGTAGTTTGACTATCTAACTGTTTTGTTGCTTCACCTGCTATTTGGTCTAGCAAATCTAAATTTTTCTTGGCATCATGTGTAGGGTTCTTGACGTTAACACCAACATAAGTAGCTTGCGTTATTGATGTCCCTTTCATTGATGACTCAAAAATCTTGATATCTGGTACAACTAAGTAGCTATAATCTGACACAATAATCTTATAGATATTTGGTATTTTTTTATTGATAAAGTCACCAAGTTGCCTATGAATCTGGTAGTTCTTACCATCTATGGACAGACTCTTTTGCGTCTTCAATGTTTTATTCTTAGTGTATAAGGCAATTTGATTAGAACTGAGATTGAGTTCTTTCCCTGTCAATTGCTTAAAGGTTTCTTGAGAAAAGACCAGAACAATTGATTTTGGAACAACTTTTCTTTCATTTTTAGTAAAAACGGTTAACTTATTAGTTTCTTGATTTTTTATACCAAATAAAAGATAAGAGACAGCTACTTCTTCATTTGCTTGCTCACCTGTTTTGATTAAGAAATCATCCATAAGCTTTTTAGTGCTTGTAAGGTCAACTTTATTGCCCGCAACTGAATAATCATGTGGAGTAGCACTCGCTAGATAGTCTTTTTTACCAGCATAGATACTTGCAGCGCCTACAAGCGTCACCAAAACCATGCTTGAGAGGATAGCAATAGTCGCCAGACCAACTGCATTTTTTTTTCATCCGAAAGACAAGGTTGGAAATGGAAATCATATTATTAGGCTTGTAATAGTAGTTTTTCTTCTTTTTCAAGAGTTGCAGAACTACTGTAGTCCCGGCATTAAAGAGAAGATAAGTTCCTAGAATAACTAGTAAAACAGCCAAGAAAAAACTCATAATAGCTATTACTGGATTCTGAACAGAGAGAGCAAGATAGTAACCATACCCCATAGACCCAAGCCCCAAAAAGGTTTGAATAACTAGGAAACGTCCCTTTTTTTCACCCTTAAGGCCATCTTTAGTTAATTGTAAAGGATTAAGCCGTAGCAATCGGAAACCATTTACCAAAACCAATAGACTAAAAATACAAGCAAAGATGACAAGAACAATAGGAATTGTCATTACTTGAAAGGTCGAAACTAAACCAGTACTTTCACCGATAAGCCTTTGAAGAAAAGCATAAATGAGTTTATCAAATAGTGCTCCCACACCTATACCTAGAAGCAGAGTCACAAAACTCATAATCACCGTTTCTTTTAGAATCATACTAAAGAGGTGACGCTTCTCTAAGCCTAACATACTATAGAGGCCAAGCTCCTTTGAACGATTTTTCATAACAAAGCTATTGGCATAAAGAACAATAATTCCAGAAGAGAGGGCGACAATCACAAGTCCCATCCCCAAAACCATCTTGATAGGATCTGACCCAGTTAAGTCATCCAGATGCGGATTAAGCGTTAAAGATGTAAAAATATAGGTAATGGCAATAGCCAAAATAGTTGCTAAAGCATATGGATAATAAAGCTTACGATTTTTTATGAGATTGGACAAAGCCAGTCTATTGGTCAGAAGAAACATATTAGTTCACCTCACTTGCCATTGCAGTTAGTGTATCGGAAATTTCCTGGAACATTTGATGTTCAGACTTATCTCCTTTGAAGATTTGATTATAAAGAATTCCATCCTTGATAAACAAAACACGCTTCGCACGACTGGCGGCAGCCGTCGAGTGAGTTACCATGAGAATGGTCTGACCGCTGATATTGATGGCATCAAAGACATCTAAGAGTGCCGCTGAAGATTTGGAATCCAGAGCACCTGTTGGCTCATCTGCTAAGAGGATTTCTGGTTGAGTGATGATTGCACGCGCAACCGCAACCCTTTGTTTTTGCCCACCTGAAATTTCATAAGGGTACTTCTCTAGTAAGGAATGAATTCCCAGTTGACGACTAATTGCATCAACTTGTGTCATCATTTGCTTAAGTGGGCGACGAGAAAGAACCAAAGGTAGCAGGATATTATCTTTAACTGATAGGGTATCTAAAAGATTGAAATCCTGGAAAACAAACCCTAATCTTTCACGACGGAAGCTAGAAGCATCCTTGTTTTTGATGGTTGCTGTGTCCATACCATTCAGATAGACACGTCCTGCTGTTGGTTTATCAAGCATGGCAAGGATATTAAGCAAGGTTGATTTTCCTGACCCGGACTCACCCATGATTGCAACATAGTCACCTTTATCAACCGTAAAATGGATATCTTTAAGGGCTTCAACCTGATTTCCTTTGAAACGTGTTTTATAGATTTTTTTAACATGTTGAACATCTAGTAATGTCATAATAAGCTCCTTTATTTAATAGATTTGGAAGAGATTTTAGGAACCTCTTACTTAACTTCTGATACCATTTTATAGAAAAAGCAAGGTCTCAACCATAACCCTTGCTTTCATTTCTAGCCTTATTTCTTACACTTTTGTAAGTTATTAATCAATAGCCAACTTTTGCTTTTGAAAATGAATGGAAACTGTGGTTCCTTGACCTACTTGGGAACTAATACTAATATCATGTCCAAGCTGATCAGCAATTTTCTTAGAAAGATAGAGTCCCAGTCCAGACGATTGCTGAGTCAAGCGGCCATTGTAACCTGAAAAACCACGCTCAAAGACACGTAAAATATCACTATCCTTGATACCAATCCCAGAATCTTTAAGATAAAGCCTATTATCTTTGAAGTAAATGTCAATGCCACCACTCTTTGTGTACTTCAAACTATTTGACAAGACCTGCTCTATGATAACCAAGAGCCATTTTTCATCTGAAACGACCTTAACATCCAAGTCATGTAGATTAATAGTCAATCCTTTTTGAATAAAGAAAAGACTATGTTTTCTAACAACTTCTTTAACCAACCCTTCTAATGTAACCTGCCTCAACTGCAAATCATCATGAAAATTCTCTAAACGCAAATACTGCAAAACCAAATTGGTGTAAGAATCAATCTTGAATACCTCTTGCTCCAAGAGAGCCCTCGTTTTACTATCCGTAACATCCTGAAGCAATAATTGACTGGCTGCTATTGGTGTCTTGATTTGATGCACCCAAAGCGTATAGTAGTCCATCAAATCTGTATAGCGCTTGCGCTCCTCCTCAGTCTGAGACATCTGGCTCTCCCCTAGCACTTTCCAAAGCTTGGGCCAGGTAAAATTCTAAAGGACTTGATGGTGTGATTTCCTCATAGAGATAAGCTAAGTTATAAGAGTGATAGGACCTAACCAAGTCCCAAATAACCATGATGATAGTCACAAATGTCATTATGGTCAAGGCGTAATAAAGAATATCTGCCGCCTCTTCAAATAAAAAAGCAAACAAGACCAATATGATTCCATTAAAGGCGAACAAAAGATAGAAAATCAGACGAGACCTAATATGGTATTTGATAAATTGACACTTACCCATCATGACGCAACCCGTAGCCAACACCTTTCTTGGTTTCAATAAAATCCTTCAAACCCACTGCCTCTAACTTCTTACGTAAACGAGCTACATTAACTGACAGGGTATTGTCATCAATAAAGAAGTCACTATTCCAAAGCTCCTTCATGAGGTCTTCCCGACTAACGATATTACCAGCATGATCGAAAAGAACTTGTAAAATCTGAAACTCATTCTTTGTCAAAGAAACGACCTCTCCCTGATAAACCAAATCCATGGCCTTAAGGTTCAGAATCACACCCATATATTCCAAGAGACTCTGATCCTTACCAAACTCATAAGAACGACGCAAAAGCCCTTGAATTTTTGCTAGGAGAACATTTTGGTCAAAAGGTTTAGTCACAAAGTCGTCCCCACCCATGTTGATTGCCATAACAATATCCATGGCCTGATCTCTGGAAGACAAGAACATAATAGGCACCTTGGAGACCTTACGAATTTCCTGACACCAATGATAACCGTTGAATAGAGGTAAACCAATATCCATAAGAACCAAGTGGGGTTCTACTTTTACAAAAATAGATAATACTTCCATGAAATCTTCAACAAGAACAACTTCGTAACCCCACTGTTCTAGTATTTTTTTGACTTGTTGACGGATAACCTCGTCGTCCTCCACTAATAAAATCTTATGCATAACTCTACCTCTTTCATTTCCCACTATTATAACAGAAATGCTATAAGAAACGACCATTATCAGCAAATCTTACAATAATGTTAGATTGAATTTTCCAACTTTTAAAATAGTGCGTTTTCATAGGAAAAATCCTTTGAGTCTTCAAAGAAAATATAGTATTATAATAGAGTTGATGTTGGTTTATCATCAACCAACGACAGCTTCATCGAACAATGAGAACATTACTTATTTATGTCACGAATCGGCGTGACGTTTCTACAAGGTGCCGTAACACCTAACAATGAGTAAGTCAGAAAGTCATAAAAAGATTTTACCGTCTTTTTATGATTTTAAAGGCTTGCTTTGCAAGCCTTTTTCTGTTATTCGATGGTTTTGATCTTTGTCAGAGTCTTAATAGAATCTGGGAAAATCAAAATACACTTTAGTTATATTTTTTATAGGAGGTAATATGAAATTACTGGAAGACCGCATTCTCAAAGATGGGAATGTCCTTGGGGAGAACATCCTCAAAGTTGACTCTTTCCTCACTCACCAAGTGGACTTTGACCTCATGCGTGAGATTGGAAAGGTCTTTGCTGCAAAGTTCAAGGATGCAGGCATCACCAAGGTGGTGACTATCGAGGCATCTGGTATTGCTCCAGCCCTCTACGCTGCTGAGGCCTTGGATGTCCCTATGATTTTTGCTAAGAAGGCTAAAAATATCACCATGAATGAAGGGATCCTCACTGCTGAGGTCTACTCCTTCACTAAGCAGGTGACTAGTACTGTCTCTATCGCAAGCAAGTTCCTCACTCCTGAAGATAAGGTCCTCATCGTTGACGACTTCCTAGCTAACGGCCAAGCTGCCAAAGGCTTGATTCAAATCATCGAAGAAGCTGGTGCACACGTCGAAGCGGTTGGTATCGTTATTGAGAAATCTTTCCAAGATGGTCGTGCCCTTCTGGAAGAAGCTGGCTACCCAGTCGTTTCACTTGCTCGTTTGGATCGTTTTGAAAATGGTCAAGTCGTATTTAAGGAGGCAGACATCTAATGCAAAATAAAGAGAAACACTCGCAAGCAGCGGTCCTAGGACTGCAACACCTACTTGCCATGTACTCGGGATCAATCCTGGTGCCAATCATGATTGCTGGAGCCTTGGGGTATTCAGCTCACGAATTAACCTACTTGATTTCAACTGACATTTTCATGTGTGGTGTAGCAACCTTCCTCCAACTTCAACTTAATAAATACTTCGGTATCGGTCTTCCAGTTGTTCTTGGGGTTGCCTTCCAGTCAGTAGCACCACTTATTATGATTGGTGAGAAACACGGTAGCGGTGCTATGTTTGGTGCCCTTATCGTTTCAGGGATTTATGTTATCCTCGTTTCTGGCGTCTTTTCAAAAGTGGCCAATCTCTTCCCTTCTATCGTTACAGGATCAGTCATTACAACTATTGGTTTGACCCTCATCCCTGTTGCAATCGGAAATATGGGGAATAATGCTGATAAGCCTACTGGTCAAAGCCTCTTCCTTGCCGCTATCACCGTTCTTATCATCCTTGTAGTTAATATTTTCACTAAAGGATTTATCAAATCCATCTCAATCTTGATTGGTTTGATTGTCGGTACTGCTATCGCAGCAAGCATGGGCTTGGTTGACTTCTCACCAGTAGCTGCGGCACCTATTGTTCACGTGCCAACGCCATTCTACTTCGGGGTACCTAAGTTTGAGTTGTCATCAATTATTATGATGTGTATTATCGCTACCGTGTCTATGGTTGAATCAACTGGGGTTTACTTGGCCCTCTCTGATATTACCAAAGAACCACTCGATAGCACTCGCCTTCGTAACGGTTACCGCGCTGAAGGTTTGGCTGTTCTCCTTGGTGGACTCTTCAACACCTTCCCATACACTGGTTTTTCACAAAACGTTGGTCTTGTGAAGTTGTCAGGTATCAAGACTCGCTTGCCAATCTACTATGCCGCTGGTTTCCTTGTTCTTCTTGGACTCCTTCCTAAGTTTGGTGCCTTGGCACAAATCATCCCAAGCCCAGTCCTTGGTGGTGCAATGCTTGTCATGTTCGGTTTTGTTTCTATCCAAGGGATGCAAATCTTGGCGCGTGTTGATTTCGCCAATAACGAACACAACTTCTTGATTGCTGCAGTATCAATCGCTGCAGGGGTTGGTCTTAACGGCAGCAACCTCTTCAACAGCCTACCAAATGCTTTCCAAATGTTCTTCTCAAACGGTATCGTGGTCGCAAGCTTGCTTGCCATTGTCCTCAATGCCATTTTGAACCATAACAAAAAAGAAAAATAACACAAGAACACCTGAGTCGCTTGACTTAGGTGTTTTGTCATGCAATTAAACAGATTGAATCCAAGTCATATCTATAGTACAATGAGAATATAAATGTTTGAAAAATTAATTTAGAAAGGAAAACAGAATGCACGAAACACATTCTCTCCGTGAGCGATTTCTTGTTTTCTTCAAGATTTTTGTGCCCATACTGATTTATCAGTTTGCCAACTTCTCAGCAGCCTTTGTGGACACTACCATGACTGGTCAATACGATGCCCTACACTTGGCGGGGGTAGCCATGGCAACGAGTTTATGGAGTCCTTTTTTCACCTTTTTAACAGGTATCGTCTCTGCCCTAGTTCCTATTATCGGACACCATCTAGGAGCAGGTCGCAAGGACCGAGTAGCACCTGATTTCTATCAATTTCTCTATATGGCTTTGGGCCTATCACTTATCCTTTTTGCCCTCGTTTTTCTAGGGGCACCCTTGGTTTTGAATCATTTAGGTTTGGAGCCTTTGGTCAGAAAGGTTGCCCTTGGTTATCTACGCTTTCTAAGTCTTGGGATTATCCCCCTTCTACTCTTTAGTGTGGTTCGCTCCTTCCTTGATGCCCTTGGCCTCACACGCCTTTCCATGTATCTCATGCTTTTGCTCCTACCTCTCAACGGTTTCTTCAATTTCCTCCTCATATATGGCATTGCTGGTCTACCAGAGTTAGGGGGAGCCGGGGCAGGTCTGGGAACTTCAATGGCTTATTGGGCCCTTCTCCTCATTTCCATTTCGGTTATCAGAAAGCATAAAAAGGTTAAGCCCTACCACATTGAAAAGGTCCAACCCCTTGATAAAACAGCTCTACTTGACGCACTTAAACTGGGTCTTCCTATTGGTGGAACGGTCTTTGCGGAGGTCGCTATCTTCTCAGGTGTTGGTTTGGTTATGTCTAAATATCCGTCCCTAGTGATTGCTAGTCACCAGGCGGCCATGAATTTCTCAAATCTCATGTATGCCTTTCCTCTCAGCATTTCCAGTGCTATGGCTATCATTATTTCCTACGAATTTGGGGCTAGACGCATGAATGCCGTCAAGAGCTACAGCAAGCTAGGTCGTCTAACAGCCCTAGGATTTTCTATCTTTACCTTGATTTTCCTCTACTTCTTGCGTTATGATTTGGCTGAACTTTATGGGCATGAGCCTGACTTTTTGAGAATGACGGCCATTTTCATGACCTATAGCCTCTTCTTCCAAGTGGCAGATGTCTTTGCGGCTCCGCTTCAAGGAATCCTGCGTGGCTATAAAGATACCAAGGTACCTTTTTATCTCGGTGTCCTAACATACTGGGGCATCACCCTCCCAGTTGGCTTCCTGCTTGAAAAAGTCACTGGACTTGGTCCCTATAGTTACTGGATTGGCCTGATTACCAGTCTTATCGTCAGTGGTCTCTGTTACCAGTGGCGCTTAAATAGAATCGTCAAACGATACGAATCACAACAGTAACACACCTGAAGCAGTCTTTTCCGACTGCTTTTTCTATGTCCAAATCTCGATAATACAGAAAAAAACCTCCTGCATATTGAAAACAGATAAACTGTTATCAATACACAGAAAGCTTCTTTTGATGAGTGATTAATTAAATTCAGATTTTCCTGACCTATTACCAAACTGGATTCATTAATGAAAACATAGATGTTTAATATTGAAAAAAGTATCACAGAGACCAGCTGGATCAACTAGGGCAACATAAATCATGACTAAACCACATAGAGCTAGGAAATGATAAAGATAAACTACTTTCTCCCCTGTTTTAGGAAGTAAAAGAAAAGACCAGAACCACAAGACACAAATGGCTATTAATATGATTAGTTTATTCATCCATTCCATAATAATCTCCGTCAAAAAGGTTTAGCACAATAAAATAGTCCTTAGGACTATCTGAATGTTATCACAAAATCTAACAAGCGCTGTCATTACTTCTTAAGGAAATATCTTAGTATTCTCTTGCTAGTCTTGTTTTGGTAAGTTAAGACATATAAAATCATATTGGGAGGTTGGGAAGACTCATTATTACGTAAAGTACAATAATGTTTACAGACGCCAAAACCAGCAAAAGCCAAGGAGAAGGACACATTTACACTTGTCAGATTTCTCACTATTATAGTGTACTATTTTTTCTATATAATATGTAAAACAAATAGGATAAAATTGTAAAAAAATGTAATGAAAGGTCACTTTTTTATCCTGAATGGTTAGGTTACATATCATGTTAGATTTAAAAGGCTTTCATCTCACAGCTTCTTTTGTCATGTAAAAAGAGGTTAGAACCAAGGGCACCAACCTCTCTTTTAGCTTTTACTAAGTAATAACTATCTAAAAATGACTAATCAGTCCACTTGATCAAGCAAGTAAGCATAGCCCTCTTTTGCCATGTCAGCTTTAGGAACAAATCGCGTTGCTACACCATTGATACAGTAGCGTAAACCACCCCTATCACTTGGTCCATCTGGGAAAACATGACCTAGATGAGAATCACCCACACGACTACGGACCTCAATACGATCCATATGGTGCGAATGGTCTTCCTTGTAGTTAGCTACCTCTGGACTAATAGGTCTAGAGAAACTTGGCCAACCACAGGCTGAATCAAACTTGTCTTTGGACGAAAAGAGTGGCTCACCAGTCGCCACATCAACATAAATCCCAGGCTCAAACTGATTCCAAAGCGGACTCGTAAAGGCCCGTTCCGTTCCATTCTCCTGAGTCACAGCGTAGGCTTCTGGACTCAAACTTTCCTTAAGCTCCTCTCGATTCGGCTTGTGATAAGCACTAGCATCAATAACAGGACTAGCTGCCTGATTGACATTGATATGACAGTAGCCATTAGGGTTTTTCTTGAGATAATCTTGATGATAATCCTCAGCAGGAATAAAGTGATGTAGGGGCAACAATTCAACCGCCAAAGGCTGACCGTATTGCTCAGTCATTTCTTGGAAAACTTGCTCGATAGTCGATAAATCATTTGCATCCGTGTAGTAAACACCCGTACGGTACTGGCTACCCACATCATTGCCCTGTTTGTTTTTACTCAGAGGATTGATGATACGGAAGAAATGTAGCAGAATCTCACGCAAGGACACCTTGCTAGCATCATAGGTCACCTGAACCGTTTCAGCGTGACCCGTCTGACCGATAAGCTCATAGCGAGTCGTCTCACTACGGCCATTGGCATAACCCGAAACCGCATCAAGCACACCAGGCACGCGAGAAAAATACTCCTCAACACCCCAGAAACAGCCACCAGCAAGATAAATCATATGATTATTTAGATTTGACATTTTTAACACTCCCTTCAATAGATACTCTCATCTCCACGCCTTAAGTGTAACGCTTTTGAGAAGATTTCGCACTTATAGTGACTTGAGGGAGAAAAAATCCCATCACAAGTGTGATAGGATTCAAATAGATGACTTTATTACCTTGATAAATCTACAAATAAACAGATTGACTGGTAATCAATACCTTAGGTAACAACTGGACAACAATTCCTTCATCAGGATTTTCAGAATCATCAAATAGGAATGCTAGTTCTCCAGTTCTCTCAATGTACAATTCACTTAAACTAAATCTCTGTTTACTTTCAATACCAAATTCAGCTATCAACAGGGCTTGAAGCTTTTCTAACTGTTTATCTTTTTCCTCTAAAAACTGAGAATATACCGACTCTTGCTGTTCTGTAATACCATCATTTTCATAATACGCAGAAAAATCAACTGGCACAATTTGAGACTGTGAAAACAAATTTACTTCAAGCTTGGTGTAATACCCAAAATCAAATTCTAATTCACCAAATTTTGACTCTATCATGATTCATTACCTTTCTTCTCAATTAATTCTTTACATTTCGCAATTCCACCTTTATGTGGAATTGCACCGTGGGCATCTATAGGTACTAGATCTAAGGTTTTCATGTCACTTCTTTCATGATAGGTTAGCCTATGTTCTTTTCTATAAGCTTTTGCCTCTTCGGGACTGACTCCCATTTTGATAGCTAATTGTAAATCACCTTGTTTAAAATTTTTTTATTCCTTTTTTTCTGAAAAGTTTTTTATTTTAAAGCTTTCTTTAGCTATAGGTGTAAAATCTGGTTCAAAAATTTTTTTAAAGGTAATTCCATCAATACCATATGGTTGAAATATTTCCTTAATCGTTTTTCTGTTCTGGATTAGTTTGTGTATTCTGCGGGACATAGCTTGGATCAGGAATCCATTTCGAATTTCCAGGCTCACCAGTCCAGTTACCATTTGTGCTAGGAATAAATTGCTTTTTCAAAATTATTGTCATTTATTTTTAAATAGTGATTTTTGTAAAATTTTTAATGTCTTGTCCAGACAATTTATCCTTTGGGAGAATACTTTTAAAATTATCGGCAGTATTTTTTACAGCTTCAAGATTTTTTCCTTCCATTAGTATACGCCCCCTTCTTTTGTTTGAACTTCTACAAAACGTTTAAATAGATTTTCGTAAGAGGAATCTCGAAACTGATGTTCTTCAATTACCAATGCCAAGATGATATTAATCGTTTCTTTAGGGTAAGATTCGATAGGTAGTTGGAAGTTATGTACTACAGTGTCAACCCAGTCATGAATATCGTCCTCATCCTTTGATTTCTCGATTGCCCTATTGGCATCTAGCAATTCATACACAAGTTCTCTCAAACTCTTCAAATTAACGTCCCCGCTAGAATCATTGACTTCCATAAGAAGCCTTTAATCTTTGAGCTGATATTTGAATTTAATATCAATTCACTTACACTAGAATAATCTACATGCTTACCTTTGGTCATCCAATTTGTTACAAGATAATCTAAAATAACCGATTTGACATTGTTGGCTTTGAAACTTTTAGACGTAACACTTTCTACGAATGTATTCTGAAATGTATTAGAATCATGCTCAACTTTTTCAACCTTACATAAAACTGGTTGAATCCATTCATTTTGATAGACTGCTGCAACGCCCTTTGGTAATTTGGCGAGTTCTATGATTTGGTCATCGTTTAGATTAGCTGACTTACCGACTAATTCACGATCTGAAAAATCAGGTAATCGCATGATAATCTTAGTATTAGTATTTCGGATAACTGACAAATCCATTAAACCTGGTGCTTGATCAGCAATAATAAATCCTTCCCCATAGGTGCGCATTTCAGCAATGGCATTTGCCAACATCTCCACACTCTTACCTAGGAGATTAGCTGATTCAGACATTTGTTCTGTTGATGTGCGTTTTAAGAGATTATGCGCTTCTTCAAGCACCGTGATGTGTTTTAATTCTGCATTCATATCCCCATTAGTCATGCGATACTCTTGCAATTTCAATACCAAAATACCCATTAGCAATGATTTAGTCTCAGTGGAACCAACTCTACTGAGATCAACAATGACATTCGTATCAAATAGATGTTCATTTGTGAGTTCATCATTTGAAAAGATAAGTCCATTAATACCGTTTGTCAGAGATTCTATTCGAGTTAGTAAGGCTCCTTTATAAGCACCTTTATTCTCATCATCATATTCACTGGAATCAATAATCGTCTTAATATTATCTGCTATATCATTGAAATTTGGATAAAGTCTACCATAAGGGTTGCTTGATTCAAGAAGATCCCATCCACAATCTTGATAAGATTGTTCTACAGCTTTTTTTAAAACAGCTGGCATAGCCGCATACATCGGCCAACATACATTGAAAATTTCAACTAGTCTATCTAGATGCTCTAAAATATGAATTTCTTTAGGGAAACTAAACGGATTCAACCTCAGCAATGGTGTTAACTGAGGATTCGTTCCATAAACTGAAACATCGTCGTGATTACCAAAGACATGCTTATATTCTCCTTTTGCAGGTTCAACAACTAGGAATTTCAAGCCATTCTTTCTGCCTTCATTAAGGAGTTGATAAATCGTATTACTTTACCAGATCCCGTACTACCTGTCACAAAAACATGAGAGGCTAAAGAGTTTTGGTTCAGATTTACTGGTACATCTTCCTTATGATACATATGGAAAATATCACCTAAATGAAGCATCTTATCAGTAACATCTTCTTCATCAAATTTAGCAATATTTCGGCCGAATTCTGCACACTCTAATATCGGTAGTCCAGGAATAGATTTTCTTGGGAAGTTCAATGAAAAGGCTAATTCTTGACCAGTAAGAGGTACTGTTGATGTCACGATAGATGGGTAGACACTAAAGGTTGGATCAGCTAATAGCAAATTAGGGTTCAATCCAAATAAAGGGTGACGTAATTCTCTTAGGTATGCTACAATCTCCTCTGCGTCACCACTGCTCTCACCTAAATCCCCTCTCCATAAATTAACCGAAGACTGACTCATAAAGGACTCTTCTCCTTGGGTCAAAGCTAAGTAAGTGTGAGCAACATTATTCGCAATATTTGATCCTCACTGAGTACATAGGCAGCGAACTCCCACATGCCCATAGCCGTTCCTTTTTCAAAACGTTTCATCTGTTCTTCAAGGACCTTAAGGGCGTGAGAAATATTATGATTGGTAAAGGACTGAGTGATTCCCTCATTCTTACCGACTGTCGCAGTCACATTTGAGGCACGCGCAAAATTAGCACCGATATTAGAACCTAAGTTAACACCACTTGAAGACCCCAAGGTTTGTCCAACCGTTTGTGATAGGGCACGACTAGCAATTTTAGCAAGGGCACGGCTAACAGTTTTTGCAGTCGATTGACCAACAGAATCTGCAGTACTTGTTCCATGATTTTTAGAGTAATGGTAATCAACAGTTGCTCCCACTCCAAATGGCGTCCTCCCTTCAAGACTGCCACCACTAGTATGTGATGATCCTTTATTTGTACCATCTGTATGGGAAGTATTGGTACCATCAGTCTGACCAGACGAATCCGTTTGAGATTGACCACTAGTTTGGGTATCCCCAGCAGATTGGTTAACTGATTGATTCTTACCATGTTGGATACCAGCACTGGCTCCAACATTGACTCCAAAAGTAGCCATGGAAGTCGTTGCATCTGAAGCTGTGAAAGTATAGTTGGTTTGCCATTTTTCATAAGGCGCTAAGGCTGAAAATAGCTCAGATAAACGTAACTTTCTGTTCTCTATATCTTGAATAGGACTTGCTAAAAGGATTAAGGTATAGTTTTCGGATGGTTGTGACGGAATGACGCCATCAATCAATTTTTCGATGGTTTGACTGATAAATTTTTCAGATTTGGCAGTTGGTAAATTAGACACCGTTGCCACTGAATAAGGCTTAGAGTTTGCTAGACAAGGAATCCTACCGATTCCCTTTTCATTCTGGACTGTAGATCCAGGAAAGTTACCTTTAATGGCTTCTAACAATCTCTTACGATAATTTTCGACATTGACATTATCAGAATCATTCTTGGTATTTACTACAGCCAGATAAACTTCTGTATTGGTTTCAGTTCGATTGAAGACGAGAGCAATATTACAGTCCTCGTTAGAAAGTACTTCATAAACATTAACCAGTTTTTCTAAACTATTTTCTTTTTTGTCAATGACCCATTTTGTGATATTGAAATACCTGATATTATATGATTCCTGAAAGTCTGTACCAAATTCTACCTTATTTTCTATAGGAACATAAAGTTCTTTTATTTGTTCCAAATACGAATTGAAAATTTCTACTCCACATGAAGCTAATAAACGATTCGTTAACTCCTCATCGCTAATATTAGGTTGATCAGCCAGATACTTTTCTCTTTGCTCCTCAACTTGTTTGAGTTGCTCAGGGCTCAAAGCTGAAAGTTTCGCAACCTTGTCTGCAGCCTTAGCTCCTGCCTTATTAATAATATTTTTTATTCCCATACGATTCACCTACAAAAAGCTATTTCCAAGTAATCATTTGTTTAATCTGGTTAGTATAATTTTCAATTTGTTGCTGCTGCTCCTCTAAGCTTGCAACTTCATTTCTTGTTCTCTGAATTTTCGTATTCAAAGCACTTAATTCTGGACTAAATTCAATTATATTTTTGAACAATTATACTTGTAAGATTTACTAGCCAAATTTTAAAAAGCTTTCTCGTGTTCCGAACAAATACTTCCTGCAAATTCTGTCATCTTTGATTTAAATAAATCATTATAGGTCTTCTTAAGGCCAGATGCGTTAACTTTACTTGATTTCAAAGTAAAGTCTCCCAATCTAAATACATAACTAAGTTCTTCTTTACTAAACTTTTCAAGATTTAATTGAGTAAAATCTATCTCTTCATAAGATAAAAATCAATTGAGAAAGCTTTTTGACGTTTTTTTCTGGTTCAAGTCCCAAATCACCTGAAATAATACGCTCAAAATGAGATTTTTATCTCAGAAGCATGATTAGACCAAAAACTGCTAGAAATACGTTCAAAGTCTATCCTTGAAAAAAATAAAGTTCTTCTACAAATTTATTTCTAAAATAGTCAACTGTTTGTGCAGAAGCTAGATTCTCTAAATTGATTTTTCTTTGTCTTGTTCTCACGTGTAACACCGAAATAGTTACTAACCTCGTTACTGATATTTCCTATTTTTAGATTACTAATATCTATTTGTTGATGCTCAGTTAAATTTAAAGTTGGATTTAATGAGAGTATCTCAGTCTGTATGTCATTGAAACGGTTTAGAACATCATCTTTATTAATTTGTTTCATGAGATCTTCTTGGAAAATCTTCATTTCTTTTGGATACTGAATCAAAAGATCATTTCCCATTGACAACGAAGTGGATTTCAAACTTTCAACAATGACGAGTTTTTGGTCATCAAGATTAGCCTCCAATTCAGCCTCTCTGCTATGTAAATCTGCATTTTTCTCAGTAATTACAGCATTAGTTTTTAACAAAAGTTTATCTAATAAAGCTTTTGCCTGCTGGCACTTATTATAGTGTGAATAGCGGTCAACAAAAGTTTTTATGGTATCTTCAATAGTCAACAAACCACTGTTTGCATAGATGAGGTCTGAGCTTTTTTCAGCAGTTTCTCGAACTGTACTAGACATTTGTCTTGGAAGGATATCGAACTCATACAATTTCTTATAGTATTTCGTTTCAGGATTTGAATATTTTTCTCTATAAGTATCAAATTGCTCAGAGTAAAATTCACCCTCAAGATGACCTTTTAATTTCGCTCCAAGTCCTAAAATTGAAGACACGTAATAAATGCCTTGGGCATATAATTTACTTGGAATGGCTTGTTTCATGATTCTATCTCTAAAAGAATCACTTTTAAGATTAGTCGAGCTTAGATCCGCTGCCTCGGCCTTATTAACCACAATCATGGTGAACCGTTCATCTAAGCCTTCTACTGAAATAAGCTTTTCTTTTAATTTACTGTTATCTGTGCTATCCAAGGAACTACTGTCAGTTACAAAAACTGGTAATCCATTTGACATACCAGCCATGGCATTAGCAAGTACTTCTGAATGTTGACTATTGGTTGATGAATTAGAACCCGGGGTGTCGAATATTGTAATTTTTGAACCTACATCTCCTAAAATACCTTTCGAAAATGGGACAAGTACTTCGATTAAATCTCCAACACCTTGGTCAGCAGAATCATTGATAACTTCTAATACTGCATGTAGCTTTGAAATGATTGAATCAAAAGAAGTATTCAAGATACCATCGACTTTCTTACCAAATGAATCAGTGACATTCAATCCATCATAAAATACTTGATTATCATGGAAAGTGAGAACGACTCTTTCATCTTTATATACAAAAGAGATTTTGGCACGATCTTCATAAGAACTAGCCGTAACTTTATAGATTTTAGCGGTCACAGGAGTCTCAGCGCTTGGGAGTAATTCCTGCCCAATCAAGGCATTGATAAAAGTTGACTTCCCTGCACTATAGGTTCCTAATACACAGATAGGAACTGTATCTCCGGAGGCATCCGAAAAGCGTTTTAACTGTGTTTCAATCTCCTTGTTGCTCTCCCCAATATTCTTTATAATCAGTGGCTCAAGATTTTTAAAAATACGATTAATTTCTGGCAGAACATCGCGTGCGTTCTCTAAATAGCTTGTAGATGATGATAAAATAATATTTGAAAAGCGCTCATCTTTTAATGCTTCTTCTAACTGTTGCTTTTCATCATTTGGCCCCTCAAAAATTAATTCAAGTTTTTCATCTGGAACAGAATACTCATTTTCAATTTCTTTTAAAATATCATATACCTTAAAAGGAAAAAAGCCACGTTGAAAAACGGCTGAAACCAACTTACTATTTGAGTTATTTTTCACTATTTATTGTTATCCAACTTTCACTAGATAAGTCGTAGCGACAAAAAAAGTTACTGTCTTCTCGTAAGGATTACTTACAACTTTAATTTTATTCATAATTACTCCGATTATTTAATAATACAAGTGTATTATATCACAGCAAACGGTTTTCTGTATGCGCTTTCTATAAAATCTAACTATTTTTATTTATCTAATGTTTAACTCATTTTTCACCCCACACAAAAAATCCCATCACATTGTGATAGGATTTTATTTTTATTCCATTTCAAAGCTTTCGCTCTTAATCTTATCTGGTAAGATGAGAGACAAGAGGATGCACAAGATGGCTGGTATCAACCATGGTAAGGAAGCTCCTGACAATGGTAGGAAGTTAATGAGGGCATTCAGTCCTGCAAGCTTGAACTGGCTGCCAAGCACGCTAAGCAAGGCAATCAGCGTTACTACCGCAACTGTAACCTGCATACCAGGTTTAGACAAGGCCACGAACTTGTTGGCAATCACAATCATGACAATCGTAATCGTGATTGGGTAGAGAATCAAAAGCACTGGCACTGAGAAAGCAATGATATTGTTAAGTCCCAAGTTGGCAATCGCAAACCCAATCAAGGTAAAGAGAATGGCGTAAGCCTTGTAGGATACTTTCGGAAATGCCTTGTGGAAGAATTCTCCTGTCGCAACGATAAGTCCTGCAGTTGTTGTGAAACAAGTCACTGTCACCATGATAGCTAGGAAAATCTGAGCAGCTGGTCCAAAGATAGCTTGTGTGGCTTGTGACAAGACGCTAGCACCAATATTGGCATCTTTTGGTAGGCCTGCCACTTGGAGTGGGAAATGATTGCCCAAAAAGGCTAGTCCCAAATACAAAGCACCAAAGAGAAGCGTCACTACAAAACCAACGACCCAAATGGTAGAGATATACTCTTTCTTAGATTTAAAGCCTAGTTGGTTGAGAGTGACTACTGCCACTACACTGAAGGCCACAGAAGCTAAGGCATCCAAGGTGTTGTAGCCTTCCAAGAATCCCTTACCAAATGCAGAAGCTTGATAAGCTTGGCTAGCTACCTGAGGACTGTGAGCACCGTATTTAAGTGCTCCTGCCACAATAACCATAACAATCATAATAGCAAAGACAGGTGTTAAGATACGTCCAATACTATCTAGAATTTTAGATGGGTTCATGGCAATCCAAAGTGCTAAAGCAAAGTAGATTACGGTAAAGACAAAGAGCCAAAGGCTGGTATGTCCACTGCCAATCAAAGGCGAGAAGCCAATCGAAAAGGCTGCTGCTGCCGTTCTAGGAATGGCAAAGAAAGGACCAATAGACAGATAAAGGACTGCCAAATAGACTAGGGCAAACTTAGGCGAGATTTTTTGTGAAATCTCATGAATGTACCCCTTAGGATTTAGGGTCCCAATCACCAGCGTTAGGATGGCAATACCAATACCTGATAGGACAAACCCTGCAATCGCAGGCCAAAAATGACCTCCAGATTCAAAGCCTAGCTGAGGCGGAAAGGTCAGATTTCCGGCTCCAAAGAACATACCAAACAACAATAAAGCTGTAAGGCCTCCTTTTTTTAACATAAGTTTCTCCGATCTAAGACAAACAAGATATCATCTCAAAAAAGATAACTTGTTTATTACTATTTTAGTCAACTTACTTAGTATGACATGATTAGTTTGGAACTTCAAGCTATTCAGACTTATTAGGAAAGGTTTTTAAAATTGCAAATTTTCTGTATCATTGTACGAAAAAACTAGACAAGATTCTTATCTCGTCTAGTTTGATAGTTTAATTAAGGATGACTAACAATCAGTTCAAGATTTCCCTTGATTTCCCAGGCTTGGACATCGCTTGGTAGAATGAAGTGGCTACCTTTGGCAATGTCATAATTTTGTCCGTCTACATGAAGACTTCCTTGACCGTCAAGTACACTAAACAAACTGTAGTCTGCAGTCTTTTCAAAATCAGCCTTACCTGAGATTTCCCATTTATAAACGGCGAAGAAATCATTAGCCACTAAAAGCGTAGATTTGAGATCATCTACTTTTGTTGTGACTGGGCGACTGTTAGCCGGCTCACCAATATTTAGGACATCGATAGATTTTTCCAGATGGAGCTCACGCAGGTTGCCCTGGTCATCCTTACGGTCAAAGTCATACACACGGTAGGTTGTGTCACTTGACTGTTGGGTTTCAAGAACTAAGATTCCTGCACCAATGGCATGCATGGTACCACTTGGGACATAGAAGAAATCGCCTGCTTTAACTGGAACCTTGGTCAAAAGATTTTCCCAATCCTTACTTTCAATTTGCTGGCGCAATTCTTCTTTTGATTTGGCATTGTGACCATAAATGATTTCAGCACCTGGTTCAGCATCAATGATATACCAGCACTCTGTTTTACCAAGTTCGCCTTCATGCTCAAGTCCGTAAGCATCATCTGGATGGACTTGAACACTAAGCCAATCATTGGCATCCAAAATCTTCGTCAAAAGAGGAAAGACAGGTTCCTGACGATTGCCGAACAACTCACGGTGCTCAGCATATAGAACATCTAAAGTTTGACCGGCATAGCGACCATTTTTAATAGTAGAAACACCATTTGGGTGAGCTGAGATAGCCCAGTACTCTCCAACATGGTCGCTAGGAATATCGTAGCCAAAGACATCACGCAAATGCGTGCCGCCCCAAATCTTCTCCTGCATGACAGATTGTAAAAATAATGGTTCAGACATAATTACTCCTTTTTCTAGGAACGAGAGGCCAAAAAGTCTCTAGGAATATTTAGAATAGTGACCTTAACATAATAGATTCTCAGATAGAGGTACTCTATAGGCGTAACTCTATCATATTTAAGTCAATAATCTTCTTATTTACCAAAAGTTTAGGCAAGTTCTTATGATTGTTTACCTCAATTATAAGCATAATTTGTGAAAAATTCAACAAACTTATAGAGAAAAGAACAGAATTAGCAGGCCAACTTTCCAGATCACTAACCTTAATAGAACACCTAAAAAAATATGTCCAGTTAAACGTTTTCCTAAATTCATCTATTTGAATTACACAAATTTTTAACCTATAATGTTATTGATATTATGAAAGGAAATCTCTCAATGAAATTCTATTCCTATGACTATGTGCTAAGTCAGATTAGCCAACAAAACTGGGTTATGGTTGCCATTACTGCAGGACTTATTTTTAGTGACCGGTGTATTTGCTTTTAAAGCCTTCAAAGAACGCCATGATACTAAGTTTCGTGAACTCTCTATTATTTCTATTTTAACCTTAGTTGCCGTGGTTCTAATTGCTATCAGTAATTTCCAAAGCAATCAATCTAACAACGACCAATTTAGAGCATCTCTTCACTTTATCGAGGTTGTGTCTAAAAATCTTGACGTTGATAAGAGCAAGGTTTATGTCAATACTTCTACTACTACAGATGGCGCTATCCTCAAAGTTGGAAACAAGTACTATCGTGCCATCTCAGGTTCAGAACCTGACAGCTACTTGCTAGAACAAATAAAACTTTACAAGTCTGATGTTGAACTCGTGGAGGTTAAAAAATGACATCTTTTTATCTTACTGTTGCAATTAAACTAGCTTTGGGGCTTATTTCACTCGTCTTTGTTATCAATTTAACAGGTAAAGGAAACCTAGCACCTAGCTCAGCTACTGACCAAGTACAGAACTTTGTTCTTGGTGCAATCCTCGGTGGTACAATTTATAGTAGTACCGTTTCAATCCTCCAATATATCGTGATTTTGATTATTTGGACGATTTTGATTTTACTTCTAAAATGGCTAATTACCAATATTCTCTTTATCAAACATTTGATTGACGGTAAACCAACTGTCATCATCAAACATGGTCAACTAGATCCTGAAGCTTGTCGCTCTAAAGGACTTTCAGCCTCTGATGTCGCTTTAAAATTACGTTCCCAAGGAATTTTTCAACTTAAAGAGGTTAAACGTGCAGTTATTGAACAGAACGGCCAATTGATTGTGGTTCGTGCGGGTGATGAAAATCCGAAATACCCAATCGTTACTGATGGGGTCATTCAAACAGAAATTCTTGATACTATTGGTAAAACGGAGGATTGGTTAAATGAAGAGCTTCAAAAAATGGGATATGACAACATTTCAGATATCTTCATCGCTGAATATGATAAAGGAAAGATTAATGTTGTCACTTATTAAACAAAATACTTGCATTACCGTTTAATATTGTCTACAATGGTCTCATCATAAAAAGGAGGTTCTATCATGGGAATCGAAGATAAATTGAATCAAGCTAAAGGTGCTCTTAAAGAGGGTGCTGGTAAACTGACTGGCGACAAAAAGACTGAAATTGAAGGTGCTGTTGAAAAAGTTGTAGCAAAAGCAAAAGACGGTCTCGAAGATGTTAAAGAAGGCATTGAAGGTGCTGTTGAAGGCCTTAAAAATAGCTTTAAAAAATAAGACAAAAAAGAAGTTTTCAAGCCATTTGGCAAGAGAACTTCTTTTTATATGTTTTCTAAACTGAAATTACTTACGAGAATGCTTGCTTCCTTTAAGTGCAAATGATGTTGTCATAAGTACAGCTCCTAATGCACCTAATCCCAAGCTACTCACATCACCAGTATCTGGTAACGTTGATTGGTTTGCTTGGCTACTTTGTGAACTTTTAGCAGACTGATTAGCCTTAGAGCTTGTATGTTGTTTCTGAGCAAAATTAGTTTGTACAACTGAGCTAACATTTTCCTTTTGACTTAAGACTGACTGACCTTTTGATGCTTCAGAAGTTTGATTTTGAGTAGGAATCTTATTCAACTTCTCAGCAGTCTCTTGATTTTGTTGTTGGGTGCTACTTGTCTTATCTGTCCTTGCCTGTGCGGGCTGTACTTCTGCTGACTGATTTGCAACTGTTGTTTGTGATTCAAGAGACGACACTTTAGGGATTGTAGTTTTTGAAGTTGACGTGTTTTGACTTGACAAGGCTGTGTTTGTCGCTGTCAGTGCTGAAGCATTGGTAGCTGGTTGACTAGCACTATTGCCTGTCGTAATGCTAGTATTTGTAGAGCTTGAACTACTTGTTTGACTAGCAAAGTTTGGTGGGGTAGGACGTCCTGTATTAGACGTTTGACTTGTTGAGCTCGTGCTACTTGTGCTTGTCGTATTCTCAAAACTTGTCGAAGTAGATTGGCCCCATGGTGTGTTAATACTACCAGTATTGGTAGAGCTTCCGCCATAGCTAGTCGGTCCCCCATAGCCTCCGAAATTATCAGACATTGAGGTATTGTCAAAGCTTCCACCTGGGAAGCCACCAATTCCACCTGCACCAGGACCGTTGTTTGTGCCTTCTTCAGTAGCTGTTGCAGTGGCACTTGACCCACTTGAGGTCGTGATGGTATAGGTTTCACCCGAAAGTTAGACTCTCGGTACTAAAGACCACATTTCCAAATGAAGACGTCGCTGTCGTTGTGGCAATAACATTTCCAGAACTATCAGTGACTGTGATAGTGTCTCCTGCACTACCTGAAATGTTAGCCATGATATAAGATTGGCTTGAACCTGTTGTAAAGGCCTGAGCCATTCCTTGGTTACCAATGGCCCAAACGGTACCGCCCGAGATAATGCCTGTTCCATCGTAGTCGATAGCGGCATTATCAGCACTTGTCTGAGCGACATAGAGAGAACCACTTTTAACAGTCACATTCCCGTTACTGTCGATACCGTCACCGTCTGCTACGATTGTAACCGTTGCACCGTCAATATTGATGGCAACTTCATTTTCCAAATCAGAAGTCGAGTTGGTTAGGCTTGAAGTATCAGCACTGTCCTTGGTCGTCCACTCAGTGGCGTTAATACCGTCATCTCCAGCAGTGATGTCAACGGTTCCACCTGTCAAATTGATATAACGTCCTTCAAGGCCTTCGTCACCTGCCACGACCGTTACTTTAGAATTACCCTCAACAGTTAATTCATCCGTAACTGTGATACCTTTATCAGTCGCATTAATGGTTACCGTTGAGTCAGTAATTGTCAAATCACCACTATTCACATCTGTTTCGTCTTCGACTTGAATACCATCATCAGTTGCTGTGATGTTAACTGTGGCATTTTTAATGGTTACAGCTGTCGTCGCATTGATGCCATCCTTGGCCTCAGAAGTCAAATCAAGCGTTACAGAGTCAACCGTTACACTATCAGCTTTAATGGCGTGTTTTTCAGTACTTGAAAGGGTAAGGGTGCTTCCAGTACCACTCGTGATTGTTAAGGCACCAGCGGCTTCAATCGCATTAGCAGACGTCGAAGAAATAGAACTGTCTGAAAGGACATTAACAGTCAATTCTGCTGAAGAATTGGAAGTAATAGACGAATCCGTTAAGGTCACACCATCCAAGTAGATTGTAACTGGATCTGTCACGCTACCTGACACAATAATGGTATAGCTTGAACCATTTCCGGTCAAAGTGTATGATCCTGCTTGATTGATGGTAATTGTCGTTCCATCAACTGTGACAGTATCGCTATCACTTGTTACCACGGTTGTTCCATTGAAAGTAATCGTTGTCGTTGAGCTTTCTGAATCACTATCTTCAGACTCAGTTGTCGTCGTTTCAGTAGCTGAATCTGAGGCGCTGTTGGTTAACACTGAAGCTGTTTCAGATGCAGTGGCTTCAGTGGTGCTTGAGCTTGTATTAGAGCTAGTGTTTTCGTCTGCATTGTTCGTTTCAGATGCTGAGGTTTCACTAGTTGTGCTTTCAGCAGTTTCAGAAGAACTTGCTTCTGGAGTTGCGGAAGTACTTGAATCATCAGATGTTTCACTGCTTGTTGATGTAGCAGTCGTGTCCTCTGTCGTACTTGTTGTACTTATTGTTGACGAATCAGTGTCTGAAGTTGAAGCCGCAGTTGAAGTACTTGTAGCCGATTCTGTGCTTGTTTCAGTAGTTTCTGATGTATTGTCGGTCTGAACACTTTCTTCAATCAAATCGGCAGTGGTTTCACCCGTCGTAACCGTTGAGAGTGTTGATTCGGTGTTAGTCTCATCGGCTGAAGCCTTATTTTCATTTAAGACGACCGAGCTACCAAAAATTAAGCTCGCTACTAGTACTGAACCCGCTGTTTTTCCATTTTTGATGATTTTTTTAATGGCGTAACGTTCTTGTGTTTGTTTCGTATCTTTGTATGTCATATGTTAGACCTCTTTCTTACTTTTTGAGATGCCTCTATTAAACACAAGAAACCTAAGACAAGACTTAAAGAAAGGTTAATCTTTCCTTAAAGTAAAAAGTCCCCAAGATATTGGGAACTTTCAATCTATAGGATAAACTACTCTAAATTCTTCCAACACAACTAGACTGTCCTGACTAAAATGTAGTCCAACCTCATGCAACCATTTGCTAAAGAGGTTTTCATGAAGCTTTTGCCAGTAAGCTAGGGTTCGATCTCCTTCACCTTCCTTGTAGGCATGGTCTTTAGAAACCTCTTTAAATGGGATGACCTCAACTTTAGTCGTTTCAATAATACAGATAGCATTCTCCTTACTATCAAGAATGACTCTCAGTTCATTTTCCTTGGGCAATGGTTCATTCCCCACTGCATACAAGTCAAAAGCTGAACTGGTTGCTGTCTTTTGCCCCATCAATACGAGTTCTGCCAAATAATCTGCTTCCACGCCAAAGGCCCAGGCATCAATCTTATCTCCGATTGTCTGATTTAAAATCTTATAGGCTTGCCACATCTGGTCTGATTTCATCAATCTACTCCTGCTTTTACTTTCCTTCCATTATATCAAAAAATGATAGGCCAGATGGCACTATCATTTTCATCTTAATACTTAGAATGTTTGTAACCGTAAAAGGCATAAATCACTGAACCGATTAGCACAGCCAAACCAAAGGCTAACCATGTCTGCCAACTGTACTGACTCATAAATGAGAGGCAGACGATAATTGAGATAATTGGTAAGACCGGAACAAATGGAACCTTGAACTCGTCCTTCTGTGGCAAGCCCTTGTCCTTACGAAGAATAATGAGGGCAATAGCCAAGAGGACCAAGTAAGCCAAGGTCGCAATGTTAACCAAGGATGCCATGTTGGCCAAGGAGAAGATACCTGCCGAGATAGCTGACAATACGCCTGTCAAAAGTGTCGCATGATGTGGAACCTTATTAGTCTTTGAAACCTCTTGGAAGGTTTGAGGAAGGAAACCATCACGCGCCAGGCTATAAACCATACGGCTAAGGGCGTAGGCCATTGAAATACATACCGTAATCAAGGTCATAATTGCAACGACAGAGACGTAGTTGGCTGCCCAAGAAATCCCAATATAGCGAAGAGCATAAGCCACGGCATCATCAACATTCAACTTGGTATAGTGAACCACTCCTGTCAAGACGAGAGAAACCACTGCATAAAGTGAAGCCACAATAATCAAGGCAAGAACGATACCTCGAGGAACGTTCTTTTGCGGCTCTTTAATCTCGTCTACGGTCATAGAGATAGACTCAAAACCAAGGAATCCAAAGAACATGAGGGAGGCACCTGCCATAATCCCAGTTTTTCCTCCATAAATCTGACCAAAGCCAAATGGTGCAAAATCTGCCCAGTTGCTAGGATTCAAATGGAAGAGGCCCACTAAGATAAAGACCGCCAAGGCTGAAAACTTGAGCACTACCAAGAGGGAGTTCAAACGTAAAGCCTGCTTAGAATTCATGAGAAGAAGAGCCGTCACCAAGACCAAGACCAAGACTGGCAAAAGATCAATGTAAGTACCTTGACTGGGATTGAAAGGTCCACTGATGGCTTGAGGCAACTTAAGACCAAAGCTAGCCAGTAGCCCCTTGAGGTAGGCACCCCAACCAGAGGCTACACTGGATACGGCATTCATAAAGACAATCATGGTCAACCAGCCACCCATCCAGGCAGGATACTCCCCCCAGACAGCATAGAGGTAACCATAGACACCACCGGCTGATGGGTAACGTGAGGCAAACTCAGCAAAGAAAATCGCTGACATCCCAACACACACGGCTGAAATCAAGACCGAAATAATCAGGGCAGGGCCAGCCAGAGTCGATGCCGCGGTACCAGTAATCGTAAAGATTCCTGTACCAACCATGGCACCGATTCCCAGAAGGACCACATCCCTAAGGGTCAAATGTCGTTTCATCTCAGTCTGAGCGAGACCGACATCCTTTTTACGAAAAATACTCATTTTTATACTCCATTTTTTGCGAAATACCGAACCATTATACCATATTTCTTGGTCTAAATGGTCTTTTTTCTGTATTTTTATACTTTTATTGGTGAATGCTATGCCAAAAATAGGGACTCCTAATGCTTACTTTTTAATTTTACATACATCTCGATTAAAAGGAGCTTGCTAAAGTGGTCCTTTAGCATTCTTTTTTGTTTCTCAAATCCTTATCTGGAAAGAATTTTCAATTTTTAGAAAAAAACATGAAAATCTTATGAATGCGTTTGATTCTTCTAATGAAAGATGTTAGAATGGGGTCATTAAAAAGGAAAAGGGGAACTTTTATGGAAAATAAAGTTCATTTTAAACTTCATAAAGTGAAAAAACAATGGGTTACCATTGCCGTGTCTGGTTTGGCACTTGGTGCCTCATTGATTGGAGTTGGTGTCTCTGCCGACGAACAAGCTACAAATCAAGTTACCTCAGCTAGCACACCTGAAAGCGTCAGCCAGGATCCTGATTTTGTCGTCACAGAAACAACTGTAGCTACGACAAAAGCTGATCAAGGCGCAACCAATAAGGCAACTGATACAACTGCTACTGTCACAACTGATAAGCAGCCAGTCCTTAAAGAAGACCAAGCAAGTAGCACTTACAATTTGTCTAGTGGCGAAACGAGAACTGCTACTTCAACTTCAGAAACAGCTAGTACAGTCACTGAAGTAAACAGTCAAGCACCTGAATCTGTTGAAGCTACTGTCGTTTCTGGCGGTCAATTCAAGAGCGATGCTGAGGGCAACTGGTACTACCTTAAAGACGGGAAATCTGACAGGTGCCCAAAACGTTGACAATTTCGACCTTTATTTCCACGAGGATGGCAAGCAAGCCAAGGGTGAGATTATCACAGAAAATGGACAATCTTTCTACTATGACAAAGCCAATGGACGTAAGGTAACCAATACCTCTATCAACATCGATGGTCAAGCCTACAATGCTGATGCCCAAGGTCGTTTGACAGCAGTTCTCCCTGAAACGAACAAACGTAACCAGTTTATTGAAGACAACAACCACAACTGGTATTACCTCGGCAAAGATGGGAAACCCGTCACTGGTGCTCAGAACATCGATGGCTTTAACCTCTACTTCCACGAAGATGGTCGACAAGCTAAAAACGAAATCGTCACTATTAATGGTGATAGCTACTATTTCGATAAAGACAATGGACGTCGTGTAACAGGTCGCCAATATCTTGATTATGCAAACCATAAATACTTTGGTTATTACTACTTTGACAAAGATGGCAAGATGGTAAAAGATGACTTCATCACTGAGAATGGCAATCTTTACTACTTTGATGCTACTGGTAATCAACCTGATTCTGTCTTTGTCTCAGATAAGTCGGGCAACTGGTACTACTTCGACAATTACAAGGCAACTAAAGGCTTCTCAGCCCCATTTGGTTTCCGCACCGAATTCCTAGACCGTAGCCAAGCTGACTACAAGACAAGCGTTCAAAACCTGAACGGACAACAGTATTACTTTGATCCTAAGACTGGTATCATGGTAACCAATCGCTATGTTTCTGACGACAAGGGGAATTGGTATTACTTTGGTAAAGACGGTAAAGCGCTTCATGGCTTTCAAACGGTAGATGGTAGCCTTCACTACTTCAATGATAGTGGTCAACAAGTCAAAGGGGACTTCCTTTACTACGATAACGATATCTACTATTTCGACAAAGACAATGGAAATCCAGTAACCAACCAATTCGTTAATAGAGATAACTCTTGGTACTACTTCGGAGCTGATGGTAAAGCCGTATCTGGTTTCCAAACCATTAACGGACAGAACCTTTATTTCCACGAATATGGTGTCCAAGCCAAGGGACAACTGGTTACTATTGACGGCAAAACCTACTACTTCGATCCAAATACAGGTGACAAGTGGGTTAATCGCTCACTTACCTTAAACGGTACGGTCTATAACTTTGATAGCAATGGTGTGGCGACTCTTAAAACTGCTCAAACCTCAAATCGAAACCAATTTGTTCAAGGTAGCGATCAAGAATGGTACTACTATGATGCTAATGGTAAAAAGGTCACTGGTTTACAAACTATTAACAAGGACCTCTACTACTTTAACGATAAGGGCCAACAAGTCCGAGGTGCTTTCTTCACCATAGGTGATAAACACTACTTCGCCAACAAAGACACTGGTGCTGTCCTTCGCAACGCCTTTTATCATGATACATCCACTGACCATTACGGTGACTTCTCTGAAACAATCTACTACGCAGGAAGTGATGGTGCCTTCAAGACAGGTTGGTTTGAAGTTGATGGCGACCGTTACTACGGTAGCGACTATTCTGATAATGATACCTCTAAAGGAAGTCTCTACACAGGAGTTGTCAACTCTCAGCTCTTTAGCCCAGATGGAAAACTCTTGACAAACGGTCTCTATCCTGAGTTCAAGCGTACTGGTGAAAATGATTATGAACTTAAAGACGTCTATATCACAGATACTGATGGTAAATCAAAGAAGGTCCTTATCAATATGATGGTAAGATTCTTGGATCTAAATATAGCAGTGTCCGACAATCACATTGGTCAACTATTGACCAATGGGACATTCTTAATGGGCACCTCTACCATTTCGACTCAACACCAATGACCTTCACAGCACCAAATGGCCAAAAAGTGACCACAAACGTGGCCATTGCAACAACTAACAAGGCCCTTACTTATCGCGGTGTAACCTTTAATTTTGATGCCAAGGGTATTGATGCGGCAAAAGAAAAAGCCATCCACTTTGACCAATTGCAGACGGATCGTAGCGGCACAAGTTATCTCTATGAAAATGGTCAGAAAGTCACTGGCTTGAAGACCTTTGATGGCGTCACTTACTATTTCTATGAAGATGGCCGTCAAGCCAAAGGCACAGAGGTCACAATCAATGGTAAAACATACCAATTTGACCAATTGACTGGTATCATGACACGTAACGCCTTTTCAAAATCATACAACTACGAAGGTTCTCCACGCTTCCCATACTACCCAACACGCTACTATGGCAACGACGGAGCTGCTCTGACAGGTTGGCAAACCATCGATGGCAAGGACTACTTCTTCCGAGATAGCGGAAACCTTGAAACAGGACGTTTTGTCATCGGAGACAGAGCCTATAATGCTGATGACAATGGTGTAGTTGCTGACCGCAAGGGTGAACCAGCTTATCGCAATCGCATTGTCTACGATAAGGGCGATAACTACTATTACAATGACAAAGGTGAGAAAGTTACCGGCTTCCAAGAAGTTGATGGCAAGGTCCTCTACTTCGACGCTGAAGGCAAACAAGTCCTAGGACGCTTTGTCACAGTCGATAACTACACCTACTATTTGGACCCTAAAACAGGTGAAATACACTAACCGCTCTGTCCTCATCGATGGTAAACTCTATACCTTCGACAAAGACGGACATGTCGTGTCATAAGATGAGATGAAACCGAGACGAAAGTCTTGGTTTTTTGTTGAAGTTAAGGACCATATAAACTAACATTACATATAGGAAACATAAAATAGGCTGAGAAATAACCTCAGCCTATTTTATTTATACAAGAATTATATACTCTAATTACAACTTATTAATGATGGATCAAATCATATATTCCAAATCATAACTAGCATCAGAAAGAATACGTGCCAAAAATTGTTGTGTACGTTTTTCTTTTGGTCTGTAAAAAATGTCTTTTGGACTCCCCTCTTCGATGACATGACCACCATCCATGAAAACGACATGATTAGCTACATCTCGTGCAAACCCCATTTCATGAGTCACAACTACCATTGTCGTTCCTTCATGAGCAAGTTGTTTCATGACATCCAGAACATCCCCAACTAGTTCTGGATCAAGGGCTGATGTTGGTTCATCTAACAAGATAACTTCTGGTTTAACTGCTATAGCCCTGGCTAAACCAATACGTTGTTGCTGTCCTCCTGAAAGTTGTGATGGGTAGTAATCTTTAAAATCCAGAAGACCAACTTTTTTAAGTGCTTCTTCAGCAATCTCTTGCGCTTCACTTTTAGGAACTTTCCTAGCAATCACTAAACCTTCCAAGATATTCTCAATGGCAGTCTTGTTTGCAAATAAATTGTAATGTTGAAATACAAAAGCTGTCTTCTTTCGGATATCTAAAATATCTTTCTTTGATAACTTATCCAAAGAGTAGTCCTTACCCGAAATTGTTAATTGACCTCCATCAGCTTTCTCCAAATGATTAAGGCAACGTAAGAAAGTTGTTTTTCCTGAACCTGATGGTCCCAAGATGACAACCACATCTCCCTGTTTCACTTGTAGATTGACATCAACAAGAACCTGACGATCTCCAAATGTTTTTGATATATGTTTAGCTTCTAGCATAGTGACTCCCTCTATGTAAATTGCAATTTTCTTTCTCCAACGTTAAAGAGAACTTGAATGATACCACAAATGATTAAATATAAAATGAAGATGACAAAATAAGATTCAAAATATTGATATCCATATGCTGCTTCGACTCGTGCAATTGCGGTAATATCTTTTATCGTCATAACAAAGACAAGTGACGTTCCTTTTACAATATTGATAACTAAGTTACACAAATTTGGAAGAGCAGCCTTAAGTGCCTGTGGAAAAACGATTCTCAGATAGGCTTGTCTTGTTGTTAAGCCTATAGCTTGTGCAGCTTCTAGTTGACCTTTATCAACAGTTAGTAATGCTGATCGAATGATTTCCGATAAGCTTCCTGTCGTCATCAAGCTATAGATAATAAAGGCATAGTAAAGCGGGTTAACTTTGAAGACATCTATGTGACTCCCAATTCCTTTAAAAAACTGATTTAACAAACTAGGGAACAAACTATAAAAGAATAAAATTAAAAGAATTGGAGGTGTTGCACGAATAAACGCAAGATAAACAATTGAAAAAGTCTTAACACCCCGTACCTTATAAATTTGACCCAAAGCGAGAAATAAAGCAGGTAGAAAACTCAATAGAATAGCCACAATCATGATTCCCAGTGTTACCGGAACACCATAGAAAGCCTTGATAAAGGTATCTATAATAAAAGTAATATTCATTTTTTACCTCTCTTTTACACTCAATTGTTGCTCTGCTATCCTAGAAATCAACGATAGAATTAATGCTATTCCCCAATAAACAAAGGCAACAGCTGTATAAGTCTCCAAAGAATAATTTCCTAAATGGCGACTAATCAAAAGGTTCCCTTTGCCCATAACATCAATAAAACCAATCGTATAAGCCAAAGCTGCATCACGCATAAGGTTAAGTATAGCTGTTGTAATATTTGGTAAAGCAACCTTAAATGCTTGAGGGGCGATAATTCTTACAAAGGTTTGTTCAGAAGTAAGCCCAATACTAAGCCCAGCTTCTAATTGTCCTTTAGGGATTGCTTGATAAGCTGCTTTAAGTACTTCTGATATCATTGCTGAGAATAGGAGAACCATAGTCACAAGAACGAATATCAATTTGGACCAATCATTAATATCTAATCCTAACCACCAATTAAGAAATTCTGGAACTCCGTAAAATACTAAAAATAGCAACACAATCGGTGGGGTACAGCGTAAGATAAAAACATATCCCTTAGCCAAATTCTCTAAAGCTTTATCCTTAGAAAGGCTTGCCCAAGCAACTAATCCTCCTAATAACGACCCAAGTAAAGTCGTTAATAAGATAACCAATAATGTCATCGGTAAGCCCTTTATGATTTCAGGTAATGCTCCAAAAACTTTTGAAATGTCATAATTGACCATAATTTCTCCTAACTAAACTCACTTCAGAAGCTTATCAAAACATCCTACTTTTACGACGTTACAATTACTTATTTGTCTACGTATGAGAAGACATCCTCACCAAAGTATTTTTTAGACAACTTTTCAAGTGTACCGTCTTCTTTTAGTTCCTTAATTGCCTTAGTATATTCTTTTGAAAACTCTTCGTTCTTACTATCTCGATGGAAGAGTGGATAGGTTGGAATTCCTTTATAAGGGAACCAAGTCAATTTATCTGCATATTGATGATACGCACCATCTTTATCAGTTACAGCCTTTTCAAAAGATAATTTAATATCAAAGTAAGCATCATAACGATTTTCCAAAACCCATGCATAGGCATCTGAAACTTGGAAAGATTCCGCAGATGTTAACTCAATTGGTTGATCTTTATGCTTATCGTTGTAGTCTTTGATAACATTCCACTGAGCATTTTGTGGTGAGATTGGCACCAATCGACCATTTTGTTTTGCAAAGTCAGAGATATTTTTATATTTATCTTTATCATCCTTACGAATGGTAAATCCAATAATACTTGCTCCAATTGGATCTTTCGGAATAATAAACTTTTTAGCACGTTCATCTGTGTACCACGCGCCCTTCGTACCGATGTCATATTTACCTGACTCTAAACCAATCAAAAGATCATCATCACTTGTTCCGGTATATTCAAATTTGTACTGTGGAAGCTTTTTATCAATTTCCTTTAATACAGCTACCTCATAGCCATCAGAATTACCATCCTTATCAACAAAATCATAAGGAACATAGTTTTGAGTATGGGCAACTTTTAATGTTGTTACCTTTCCAGAATCTGATTTTGCTTTTTTATCTCCTGTTAAGCTACGTCCAATAACTGTAGCCCCAATAAGTGCTACAACAACAGCTCCACCAATAATCCATGTCTTTTTACTCATATTAATCTCTCCTTTTTCTTACAAAATTGCTGCTTCACGTACCCATTCAATACGCTCATGGTTAATATCACTTGGAATCGTGCAATCAGCACCAATGATTAACCCATGGGTTCCTGTATCAGCAATAATCTCCCTAACCTTTTCTTGAATAGCTTTTTTAGTTCCAGTATATAGAAGACCGTCTTTTCCATTTTCAAATCCTCCAAGAACTGTGCGACCTCTAAAAATGTTAAGACCTTTTGCCAAACTAATTCCTTCAGGACCGACCGCCCAATTAACTACCTGAGCAGGATAATCTTTAAAGAGTTCGATGTTATTACGGGCTCCTTCGTATCCGCAAATATGTAGAATATTATGTCCTTTGGCTCCATTAGCTGCTTCTAAAACCTTTAATTCACTTGGAGCAATGATTTCTTTATAAATTTCAGCGCTAACTCGCTCATCTTGAATACTTTGAACACTTAGGTAAATACCATCAGCACCTGCTTCTTCAATCACCCTCTGACTAAGACTCGCAATGTCTTCGCCAATAACATCTAAAAACATGCTTCAAAAGCTTTTCGGTTTTTCCACAATGTAATCTGCGATAAGATCATCGCCACCTGAAACTTTTTCCAACTAACCATTTTAAATAAGTAACCGGAGCGAAGATATTGTAAATTGCAACAATATCTTCAGGAAAATCAGCAATCAGACTTTTTACAAGTTCGACTTGTGCAGAAATCCAAGGATGATTTGCACCTAAAGGTTCAATCGTTTGCAAATCACTGATTGACTTAAAATCTTTAAAAGCAGGTTGTGGGTATGCGAAGAAACCATCACTCATCAATTTAACAAAATCAGGTTTGACTTCTTCAATAAATTTTTTATGACCAGCTTTATTTTTATCAATAATTTCTGGATTTTCAAAACCATATAACCACTCGTCTTCAGTAGTAAAATGATGCCAAAATCCCACCGGGACACGATCAACACTTTCTCCACGAAATGCTTTCAAAACTAACTCTCTTTTTTCTGACATAAGAATCTCCTTTTCTCTTATCCTAATATCAACAGCTAATGAACATACCTAAAATACTTTCAACTCCTATTATCACTAGCTGCTTCAAAACTGAATGACATTATCTTATCAGAGATTATCACATCCGAAAAATAAAGAAATTTTATCCCTAGCCATAAATAAAATTTATGATATAGTAACCCAAATAACGTTAAAACCTATTGTTACCTTCTTTTAAGCACATGACCTTACATAGTATTATTACCGTCAGCTATAAGTAATTCTTAACACCAAGATAAAGAATTACTATCACAAACACCATTTAATCTCTAGTCTTCCTGAAAAATCACTTCTCTGACTAACTTTGCTATAATAGTCTCAAACAAATAAAAGGAGATTTTCTATGACATCCTTATACGATTTTACAGTTTCAGATCAAGCTGACCAACCTGTGTCTCTCCAGGACTATAAGGGAAAGGTAGTTCTAATTGTTAATACAGCAACAGGTTGTGGTTTAACGCCACAGTATCAGGGCTTACAGGAACTCTATGACAAATACAAAGACCAAGGATTCGAGATTCTTGATTTTCCTTGTAATCAATTTATGGGGCAGGCACCTGGTAGTGCTGAAGAAATCAATACCTTCTGCACCCTCAATTACCATACAACCTTCCCTCGATTTGCCAAAATCAAGGTCAATGGTAAGGAAGCAGAACCACTTTTTGATTGGCTAAAACAAGAAAAATCTGGACCGCTTGGGGCTAGAATCGAATGGAATTTTGCTAAGTTTTTGATTAACCGTGAAGGTCAAGTGGTCGAACGCTTTTCTTCCAAAACGTACCCACTAAAAATGGAAGATGCTATCAAGGCTCTTCTTAATAACTAAAAACAAAAAACGAGAGTGAAACTAGAACGACAATCTTTGACTGTCGCTAGTTCTGCTCTCGTTTTCTGCGTTAAGAAAAATAGTATAGAAAGAAATTTTGCTTTATTTTAGAACAAAGCTGTCAATGCTGTAATTAAACCAAAGATAATACCTGGTGCATTGGCCGCAGCAAGGGGAAGGTCACGTTCTTTTTTAAAGAGACCATAGTAAACCCAAAGGCTACAGTTGACTGCAGCTACCAATGGTTGGATAAAGTTTCCTTTATGACCAGACAAATTGTCCATGATTTGTGGCACGTATGATACATACATCATAACTGACATGAAGGTTGCCACCCAACCAAGGGTTTTCATTTGTTTATCTGACATTCGAGACTCCTCTTTCATAAGATTCTTTCTGCCTTGTACATCTAGAAATATTACAAGACATGTTTTAATGCACTAAAATTAAAACAGTGTCTATCTTACGCTTTAACAATAGAGAATGCAAGAATTTCGGGACAATGTTAAGAAGATGTAAACTATCACAAGATTGTGATAGTGCATTTAGTCTCTTATGTAGCGTTTTCATAAGAGAAAAAGACCTCGTGAAGAGGTCTAAAGTCAATCAATCTTCTATTTTTTCTCATTAAAAAGCACTGATATTAAGGATTACTGTCATAAATCATTCAGCTAAGAGTACTTCTTTGATGGTTTGCTTTTGGAGTTTTCTGTTGGATAGATAAAACAGGCTTTCATAAACCACAGCAAAGCCAAGCAAGGTCCGGAAGCAAACAATCCAATCAAAGTGATGCTCAATCTTTTCAGGAACTGTATCTTTGATTACACCAATCAAGATTTCCATGATACCGTATTGATAAACCGTCCCTAAAACAAATCCTAGATAAGCCCAAAAACGATAGGGAGCGAGAATATGACTTTGGCATTCACGATTTGTGTAGCCAAAAGCCTTCATCAAGGCCAAGGTTTCGCGACTTTCTGAGATGACAATCCCTAATGACAAAAAGAGAATCGAGAAAGAAAGAATTAAGCCAATCATAATCATCATGGTTTGGATGATATCATCTGTATAATCTCTTAAGCCAAAGGACAATTGAACCATGGCTGCAAAACACATGGAGCCAAAGACCACAAAAAACAAGATAGATTTTCTCCCCCAAATCAGTGACGAAGACAGCTCTTTTAAGAAAGATTTGTCTTTCTTGGGTGCCCTCTTTCTCCTTTTGACCTTGATCGGACTTGGAGATTTTTTCAATAAGCGAAGTGCCGGGGTTTGGAGTTGTCTTCTAGCATAACCAATCGCGAGAAGCATAAAGAAGGTCGTTGGTAGCATCACCAAAGCAAGCAAGAGCTGCCAGTGAAAGTGAATGGTGATTTCTGGCAGGATCCCCTTTTCATTGCGGAAGTCATAAAAATGTCCCATCATAAGAAAAGAAGCAAAATAGCCAAGAAGCGCTCCAGCTCCAAAACTGAGTCCAAAGGCCCAAAACCGTTTAGCCAACAGGCCATTGCTGTAGCCCAAAGCCTTTAAAATTCCTAATTGTTCCCTGTGGTCATCAACAAATTGTTTGATATAAAAACACATGAGAAGAACCGACGTCAAGGACAAGACAACCCCACTGACCATGGCCACCATCCAGGAAAGCGATACCTGGGCATCATAGTAGGTCTGCATCATGGGATTGGTTTTAGAAATCTCCAACTGCTCGATATCCAGGTAAAAATTCAAGAAGAGATTGGCCACAAAGACCGCACAGGCTCCGATGATACTGACGACAACTAATTTTCGAATATCTTTTACTGAAAACATGGCTTACCATCCAATCTCATAGGCAGTCTGAGGTTGATCATTGGTCACAACTTCGGTAATTTTGCCACTATTGACACGAATTATGGTTCTGGCCATATCCGCAATATTTTGGTTGTGCGTCACCATGATGAGGGTGAAGCCCAGCTTTTCCTTTAACTTCCAGATATAGTCGAGAATCTTGCGCCCTGTTTCTTCATCGAGAGCTCCCGTCGGCTCATCTAAGAAGAGAATCTCTGGCTTTTTGGCCAAGGCCCGGGCAATAGACACTCTCTGCTGTTCCCCACCCGACAATTCACTCGGATACTTGTCCAGCTTATCGCCAAGTCCCAAATCCTCGATGATCTGCAAAAAATCATGATTGTCTGCCAGGTCAGCTCCCATCTTTACATTTTGTCTGACCGTTAGATTCGGCAATAGATAATACTGCTGGAAAATAAAGGCAATCTTCTCACGTCTAAAGGCTGTCAATTGAGCATCCGTGAGTTGTGATAAATCTTGTCCTTGAATGAGGATATGCCCCTCGTCTACCTTTTCTAAGCCTGATAACACATTTAAGAGAGTTGACTTGCCTGATCCAGAAGGGCCGAGGATAACCACATCATCCTGGTCTTGAATCTGCAAGTCAATCCCCTTTAAAACCTTGGTTTGGCCGTAACTTTTGTGAACATTTCTAGTTGAATCATTTCTTTCCTACCATTTCTTTGATGAGAGATTGACAAACTTCTGTCAGTAATCCAATCACTTCTTCCATGCTGAACTGGTAAATACCAGAAGCAACCATAGAGGCCATCCCATGCGAGTAGATAAATAGATGCTGGTACAAGCGACTAGCCTCCTCTACAGTCAAAGGATAGTCTGCGACGATCGAATCCAGAACCAATTGGTAACTATGATCCTTCATGGGAAGAAAATCTTGAAAGCGACGAATCGGATCTTTGCTAGGATTTTGGAAAAGCAATTGAAAAAGTTGGGGCTCTTTTGAGGCGAAAAGGATATAAGCAACCCCGACAGATCGAAAAGGCTTTTCATCTTCTAAGGCCTTTCGAATATACTCCACCACGACCATCTCCGCAGCACCAATAACCTCTGCTTGTAACTCAGCCATATTAGCAAATTGCCCAAAAATGACTCTTGGTGTAGCTCCCAGTTTCTCCGCTAATGCTCTAGCTGTCAAACTAGACATGCCCTGTTCGCGTACCAATTGTAAAGCTGTCCCAATGATAGTTTCTTTACTAAATTTAACCTTGGGTGGCATAATACTCCTTTCGCGCAACGTTCGTTGCGCAACACACGTTGCCTAAAAGATATCATAAAAAGGAAAGGATTGTCAAGAAAAAACTGAAGACCACAAAACAAAAAACCAGACTACCGATAAGAGTGGAATCTGGTTTGATAACAAGATTCTAAGGCAAATCATTTCCTGCAGCCAGGTAGATTTGGTACCATTCCTTGCGGGTTAGGATAACTTCTGCTGCTTTCCCTGCTTCAAGGACATGCTGAGGCTTGGTCGTTCCGATGACAGCCTGCATCTTACCTGGATAGCGAAGGACCCAAGCAAGGGCGATGGCTGTCGGAGTGACTTGGTATTTTTTTGCCAAGTCATTGAGGACGTGATTGAGGGCCGCAAACTCTTCCTTGCCGACAAAATTTCCCTTGAAATAGCCATGCTGGAGGACAGACCAAGCCTGAATCACCGTATCATTTAAGCGACAATATTCAAAGACACTGCCATCTCTCATGGCTGCCTTCGGTCCTTCCATATTGACATGAAAACCTGCATCAAAGCTCGGCGTAAAGGCTGCACTCAACTGCAACTGGTTGACCTTGAGAGGTTGTTTGACTGTCGTTTTGAGCAATTCCATCATCATAGGATTTTGATTGGATACCCCAAAATGACGGACCTTGCCAGCTTGCTCCAAGTGATTAAAGGCTTCTGCCACTTCTTCAGGTTCCATGAGGGCATCCGGTCGGTGAAGGAGAAGGCTATCTAAACGCTCAATCTGCAGACGCTCGAGGATGCCATCAACGGAATCCAAAATATAATCCTTCGAAAAATCAAAATAGGTAAAGCCATCTTTGCGAATCCCACACTTGGACTGGATCCACATCTGGTCCCGAAGATCCGGACGACGCTTGATAACCTTGCCCAGCAGGACCTCACACTGTCCATTTCCATAAATATCCGCCAGATCAAAGGTGTTGATTCCAATCGACAAGGCTGCCTCCACCAAGGCCTCCACCTCGTCTTCACCCAATTCGCTAATACGCATCATCCCAAGGACAATCGTTGACAAACGCTCATTTTCAGCAAAATCAATATACTTCATCACTGCCTCCTTTTCTGTATCTCTATTGTAGTGAAAGGGTTTCAAAAATCAATTGAGCTTGAATATACAATATAAGTGCACAATAAAAACTCATAAGATTTTCTAGTAAAATAGAATTGAACGAACTAGTTACGAAAGGAAATCTTATGAGCTACCATCATTTTACCATAGACGAGCGTGAAAGTATTCTCATTTACCGTACGCAAGGCCTAAATTTTTCTCAAATTGCTAAGTTACTTCATCGTCATCCATCTAGTATTAGTCGTGAGTGGAAGCGCCATACAAAATCAGGAGCTTATTCTCCAAATCATGCACAGGAATCGTACCATAATGCCAAATCACACTGTGGGCGGAAACGGATGCTTGAAATAGATCACAATTTAAGCAATACCATCAAACATCTATTTCTCGATTACCAATGGTCTCCTGAAGAAATAGAAGGTCGGTTGCGCTTAGAGTATGGAAAAACTGTTATTAGTTATCAAACAATCTATAGAGCCATTTACAGAGGTCATTTTGAGGATAACTCATTATCTCATGGTGCTCGTGGTGTCATTCGTAAACTTCGTCATCGTGGGAAAACACGTCATACAAAAGGTCATGTTGAAAATAGAGGGAAAATATCCATTTCTCATACAATTCACGAAAGACCAGAAGAGGCTAATAATCGAACTAGAATAGGAGATTGGGAAGCCGATACTGTTGCAGGTAAAACTGGAAAAGCTTGTTTAGTTACTCTAACAGACCGTTATTCTCGTTTTCTAAAAATCAAAAAGGTAGCTGTTAAGAAAAGCAAGTTGGTAATAGAAGCTATGGTAAAACTGTTAGAACCCTTGACGAAGTATACAGTAACTCCTGATAGAGGGAAAGAATTCACGTATCATCAGAAATTGAGTGATCAATTGAACATTGAAGTCTATTTTCCTGACCCTCATGCTCCATGGCAACGAGGAACCAATGAGAACACGAATGGATTATTTAGAGAATATTTTCCAAAGGGTAGTGATCTAACATTGGTTAATGATCAGACTATTCAGCTATGGGAGAACAAACTTAATAATAGGCCACGAAAATGTCTTAACTGGAAAACACCTTATGAAGTATTCTATGGGGAAAGTATGCACTTAATTTGACAATTCAAGATTTAGAAAATCACTACTTTTGTTTTTTAGCTACTACTGTAACAAAAAAGAGCAAACAAGATATCCAAATTAATATACTGATGAGTTGCACAACTGAATGATTCCACAAAAAATCTTTCCATTTAGTAAAAAATTTAGTAAAAAATCCCATATAACTGTAATCGACTATTTTAGAAATCGTTTTATTCATATTGGAAAGCATGGGCAAAAAAGCAGATACTAGCATCGTTGGAATAGCAAATGTTTGAGCCATAACTTGGGATTTGGCTAACAAACCAAGTAAAAGATAAAGTAATAAAATGACAATAACTGTTAAAACACAAACTAAAGTGTAATTTGTAACATTTTCAATTTGGACACCTAATATAATCGGCAAAATAATGACATAGAATGCTGAGATAATAATTGGAAATACTACAGTAGATAGAAGATACTTAAAAAAACTTATCCCACTCAAAAGCAACATCTTTAGGTTATTTTTTTCTTTTTCTTCTGCCATAACTGTAAGAACTGGTCCACCAATTGCCAAAGCAAATGATAGTGACAAACAAATCATTAAATAGGGAATTGTCAATTGTTCTTTAGACTCAGATTGGTTGTCTATCATAAATTTATAAAGATATGCCAAGCCAATAGGCATCAAAATCTGCAAGAGAATGACTTTGTTGAACAAAATTATTTTACAACGTAGCCACAAAAGAGAGTAAAACTGTTTAAACATTTAATTTACCTCCTGTTAGCTCAATAAAAATATCTTCTAAGGTTGGCTCACACGAATGTATTGTCAGTATATTCTCCACATTTTTAGCTACTTCTTCTAGTTTTTTTAATGAGAAAACAGTCTCTGAGCCATTTTTATATTTCACTTTCACCTTCTTTTCTTGATTATATTTTTGAATTATTTCTTCTGGGCTTCCCTGCTCAATAAGTACGCCAGAATTAAGTAAGGCAATATAATCACATAGGAGCGTTGCTTCTCTCATATCATGAGTTGTTAAAAAAATAGTAGTGCCTCTACTTTTCAATTCTAAAATTAATTCATGAATAGTCTTTGTTGTATTTGGATCTAAACCAGAAGTTGGTTCATCCAAAAAAAGTATTTTAGGTTCATTAATTAATGCACGAACCAATAACATTCTTTGTCTCATACCTGTTGACAGTTGACTTGCAATCTTTTTACGACTATCATAGAGCCCAACTCGTTTAAGAAGATTGTCCACCGTTTTGTTATCAATCCCATAGTATTTGGCAAAAAAAATCACATTATCATAGAGCGTTAACTTTTCATAATAACCACTGCTGTCTGTGACTAAGCCAATTTTTTTCAACTCTTGATCTGTTAGTTGATTTGAATTGCGACCTAAAATTTTTGAGTAACCTTTATCAGCTGTTATTTGACCTGTAAGAATATTTATCGTCGTTGTTTTCCCTGAACCTGATGGACCTAGTAAGCCAAAAATAACGCCTTCTTCAATCGTAAAACTAACTTCATTTAGAGCAAGAGTATCTCTAAATTCTTTTTTTACTTTATCCATTTGTATCATTAAATGCTTCATCGTACTTCCCCTACTAAAATAAAATTCTATAGTTAGTAACTCCCATCCAAAGAATAAAAATAAAATATTTATTCATTGGTAAAATAATGTAATTCGCCGTTAGACAACTGAATCCTACTTTTTGAAGGAACATGACACAAAGTATGGAGTATGACAACATAGTCTTGGCAAGAGGTTGCTAAACCAATACAACCCACGGACCACAACAAGGTATTTATTTTAACAACACTTGCTGGTGTCATACAAAAAACAAATAAAGGCAACACTCCTAACAAAAGTGATGGTAAGATAGCAGAAAAAAGAAAGACATTGCGGCTAATTGGTTCACTACAAACAGCAAATAAAGTACCTCCTTCAATACCAATTATCCCTGATGACTGATTAGGATATGGCAATAAATGGAGAACCTCATGTGCTAAGAGTAGTACAAAACCTAAAATACAACCAACTATGATTAAACGTCTATCAAATGGAAATATACCATCATTTTGTACATACCTTTTGTATAAGAAAAGTAGAAAACCAATAATAAGTGATACTATTGCTGACAAGAAAATCTTTCCATTCCAATGTTTTATAGTATAAGCAACAGATTTTTCAGGTAAAGGCAAATAAGTATAATCTTCAGATTTCATAGAGGTACCAACAAATTTTATTTTCAACATTTAAGAATCCTCCTTGTGATGAATACCAACTTTACGAATGAAATAAAATGATTTTTCAATTATCATTTCTAAGGCAAGCGTCGATAAAATCATAATGCTACTTAAAAATCCCGCTACAACAAACATAGCCACATAATAGAACACCTTATCAAAAGTCTCTATGAATAGTGCTTTTATAGCAGCTCCAAGAAAATAAATATTAAAGAATAGGCATGAAGCAATAAATGCCCGTTTCCGTATGTAGCTATCATGAAAATACAGTGTTTGAAATACCATCATCAATTCAAATAGAAAAACTGTCATAATATTTCGGGTAACAATAAACCATACACTCAATAATAGTGGCAAAAAAATAATTAATGTTTTTATCTATCGAACCTTTCAAAAGAAGTTCCCTCCACTTATAATCGTTTGAAATAATAAAGTAAGAACCAGTATTAGCAAGAAAAAGTAAATTCAAATGTGAAAATATACCATATATTATGACTAGTAACTTATCGTAGTCATCAGAGTAATATTCTAAATTTTTTAGCAAAAGAGAATATTTTTTTACCTTTTTATACATACCAGAAAGATTTAAATAACTTTCTAAAAACCAGTATGAATCCACTTCAAGAAAAAGATTAGCATTTATGACTATCTGACTAAAATTTGAAACAAGACAAAATAATAAAATTGGACTAGCACGATGTTCTAATAACACTAATAGGATTCCTACAAAAAACATATTTGAAAGAATACCTGAAATCGCTATCAACATTTTGCTACCATTTTTTAACTTCCTAGTAGAAGCAATCGTAACATATACAAATGGTATAAACACATATATCATCAATCCAATTTCAACAATTTCAGCTCCTCTACTTTTAGCAACTAATGCGTGAGAAAGTTCGTGGATGGCAAGAAAAATAAACGACACTATATAAAATGCCACTCCTGTCTTAATGCTAATACAATTTACAAGGTTGACATAAAGTTTAGATAAATCTGTTCTTGCAATTCCTAATACAAGCATGGGTATAGAACATATTAGTAACACGCTCAAAATGGGAAAAAAATAATATTAAAATACTTACTTATCCAATCATTTGGATTTATTAACTTCAACTTATATTGAATTAGTGAATTATGTGCTTTTTGTTCATAATCTTGTAGCAAATTAAGCTTTTTCAGTTTCTCTAGAAAGATAATATATCCCTTTTTCTGACAATGCAAACACTTTCTGCTCAATCATGTCATAATAATTTTTATCACCTTTCATTTCATCCAAAATAAATAATTCTTTATTATTTAAGTAACATCCAGTTTTACTATAAGAATTATAAATATACACTCTATCAGAATCCACTTGCTTACAGTATAAATTTGAACTTTTTTGATATTTTTCGAAAATTTCATCCATAGGTAATACTAGCCTCAAAGCTGATTAAGCAATTAAAGGGGAAGGAAACCTTCCCCCTTTAGCTACAACATCAAGCCGCAGCAGCTACAGGTAGTAATACAGAAGCTGCAGGAGCAGCTGCCAAAGCAGCTTTAGCACCTGTTTTAATACCAGATGAAGTTAGAACTAAAGATTCATCAGCCATCATTTCATGCTCAGTAGCAGATACAATTTCTTCATCAGTCAATAACCCCATTTTCTTATAGTCCATAATAGATACCTCCTTTTTATGGTATGAACACAGATGCAACAGGTAATAGATTCAAACCAATTTTCAACGCGGTAGACCACGCTGGAGATGAAGTCAAATCCATCATATTATTCTCAATTTCTAGATTTGAAACTTCACTTAACTCAATATCGGTCAATAACCAACTATCATCTAGTTTCATGAAATTCACCCCCTTTCTTCAAAAATTTCTTTTAAGTTATCTTGCCTTATTGGATTTACAACACGACTTTCTTTTAAAATATCAACAAGTTTATTTATCAATCTATAAGACCTTAGAGCATCATCACTATTTACTATTTTTTTGAAATTTCAGGATATTGTTTCACTAATATTAGGTCACTATCTTTAAAAATATCATCAATATGGTCACATAAACTAGAAGAAAAGAATTTTCTTAGATAAGTTAGTGATTCTTCGTGAGAATACCCTATACTTCTACAAGCCATATAATGCATAGCTATTAACGCTCTCTTAGTTTCTTCAAAATTTTCTTCTGAAGAGGCTAGATATGTTGCTAATTTTCTCAATTGGATATAGGACTTATTAAATTCTCCCATAAATGCATAACACATAGCTGATAAATATATGCTACCATTATGTTGTGAGCCAAAAGGAATACTCAGATTTTCTGAATCTGGTATGAACGAAGTAATAGTATTTTCCATAAGCCTATCAGAATAATATGCTAAACTACCTATCACATACTTGCAATTTTCTCTATTAATCTTAGATATATTAGAAATTAAACCAGATGCTACTACTCTGGTATTTTCAGCACGTATTTCTTTATCTGTATCGGTTCTTAACTCAGATAAACCCGGAATAATTACGTGGTAAGAGGGAAAACCTAAAGTTGAAACATCTCTAATTAAGATATCATATCCATCATTAAGAATATCTCCAACCCATCTCTGAAGTATTTCGCGCTGAGTTAGACCTTCGATATTCTTTACTGGGGTATATTGAAAACTGGGAACTTCACCGAAAATTTCATGAGGATATTGAGCATGTCCTGTCTTAAAACTATTCATAATATTATCGGGATTGTCAGTTTGAGCATTGAAAAAATCTAATATACTTCTATTCGTATATTCAATAATATCATTACCTTGCGTGGCTTCAGTAAACGTTCTTTCCATTGCGATACCAAAATCTGGATGACTTCCCATTTTTAACCCAAATTCCCCTGTATCTTCATTTATAATTATCAACGCTGCAACAGGATACTTCCCTCCTAAGGAACAATCTTTCAAATAGACTCTATATCCATCTAATTCTTTAGCTTTTTGATACATATCATAAACATATGGATAACATTTTACTACTGACTCAGGAATATCGGGGAGAGAAATCTTTTCTTTAAGCACTCTTTTCTGTACTACACGTTCCATTATTTCTGAGAATGCTTGAACCAGCGCTTCTTCAGGAGTGTTACCCGCAGCCATACCATTACTTCCGTACAGTTTTCTTATTGAACTCATTGGAATGTAAACCACTTTTTGTGATTTAACGTCATAAAACGGAATACAAGTATAACTATCTTCTTCATGAAGTTGAATATATTCTAATTTATTGATTGTTCTAAACTGCTCTGCTTGCTCTTCAGTAGTAAGATGTTCTATATTATGCTGTTTACAATAATACCTACTGAATGGAGTATCTTGTCTCATTATGTCAAGTGCTGAAAGAACTTTTTCATTCGGTTCAAATCTGAATGAGTATTTTTCTGACTTCTGCAGTGATGTCATTGTATTGGAGAGAATGCTATTTTGAAAGCGTTCAAATAACTCTGCATATGCACTCGCTAGTGCATACTCCTTAGTGCAACCTTTACCATTTGTTCCAATCGTTGTTCCTTTAAAATTAACTCTTAAGGAATATGTTCCAATATGACTTTCATCTAACCACTTTTCTTCAACTTCCAATCCAAGTTCATCTAACCTTTTTTTCAGGAACTGAACTGTTTCTGCGGGCTTCTTTTCTTTATAATGATTGTCTTGTAACGAATTCATTTCTTCTCCTTCATTTTTGGAATCAATTAATATATACTAACCTTCCATAAATTATATAGATAAAATTATCATTTATTTTTAGAATTATGTTCTATACCTCCTCTTATTAAGTACATACAATATTATCCCTAACCCACAAATAAGCAGTTTCAACTAGTATTCTGTGCTCATAAGTAATTTACAATTATATAATAACCCGTGGTGCTAGTTAAATTTATATTAACTAGTTAAATTTATATTAAATCCCCTAATTGTCAAGTCAAGTGCAACAAAGATGTTCCTCTGATTAAGTGAGTATCTTTCAAGCTGTTTGAGTTAGCTCAAACAGCTTTTTTGCGGACTGATAGCCATGAATTCGTCTAGGTCTTTCATTGATAGCCTTTGTATAGTCCTCTAAAAGATTCTGATTTAGTTCTTTTAACGAACACCCCTTCGGAATGAACTCTCTTAGTAGTCCATTGAAATTCTCATTTGTACCTCGTTCATAAGATGAATAGGCATGTGCAAAATAAACATCTAATCCCTCTATCTTACTCAATGATGAAAATTCGTTTCCATTATCTGCAGTTATGGACTTAATGGGATAAAGTTTCATACACTCTAAGACTGCTTGATTGACATACTCTGCTTTCTTTTCCACGAGTTTCTTTGTGACAGCATAGCGTGTTTGTCGTTCTACCAAGGTTAGAATAGAAGGTTCTCCTATTGTCTTTCCACCCAGAACAGAATCGATTTCCCAATCTCCAAAACGGGAACGATTATTGATTTCTTCTGGCCTTTCTTCAATTGACTTTCCTAGATGTTTCTTGGTAGAGGGGCGCTTGGTAAATTTCTTACGGATCCGCACTGCTCTTGGCAAATCAATGACCTTAATCTCTAACAATCCTTGATGGATATAGTTATAGAGCGTCTTGGTTGAAGGAACAACTGCATCTACATGTTGGAGTCTATAGGTATGAACAAAGGTATCCACGCTATGCACCCTTGGTTTCTCTCTCATTGCTTCTGTAAATGCTCTCAGAAAGTCATCCGATACGGAATCCAGTTTCAAATAATAGCTGGCTTCTCTAGCATGACGATAACGGTTATGAGCAGCATCTGCATAATAGTGTTGGTAATAGACCTTTTGCCCATTTACTTTTTTCACTTGTGTTATGGAACCACGATTAATTTCACGAGTAATAGTAGAGCGATTTCTCCCTAGTCTACGAGCAATCTCAGCAGGTTTGAGTCCTACGCTTAAATAAGCTTCAATTTCCCCTCGCTCAGCTTCAGATAAGTGCTTGTATGATTGATTTGTGGTAGAATAATTAGTGGACATGTTCATCTTCCTTTATACTGTTTTTCGCAACTCTAGTATATCAGATGAACATGTCTTTTGTGTTGCACTTCATTTTACAATAGGGCTTTATATTAAATCTCAAAGAAGGTGAAATCAAGAGTAAAAACTTGGCGTCCTGTCAATGACCTTTCCCAAAAAAGCTAATCTCTAAATCTGTAACTGCAACAACTAAACTTAGTTTTCTACCTACTCTTTCCCATAGGAAATTCTCGCTTTATCGGATAGACTTACCTCACAAATTTACACGGTGTCAGCTTTTTATCCCTCTTTTGCTAGCACAACTATTGATTTTGAAAAGCATTTCAATATAATATAATTATAAAAGACTAAGGAGATTCTTATGCCTAAAGGAACTAGAGAAAATATTATCAATGCCTTCTTCTCGCTCGCCTCTAAACACCCTTCTAGCACTCACTTTACCTTAACCCAAATTGCTAAGGAGGCAGGCATATCTAGGCAGTCTATTTATCAAAATCATTTTAACAATTATGATGAATTAATTCAGTATATTCATGAAATGATTGATGCCGATATCCATTCTCATATCGAACAGGATCTAACCACTAAAGATCCAATCACACTCTTTGGCGATAATATTATTCCCTTACTTTACTCTAAAAGAACCTGGCTAAGATGTCTTTACACGACCGAAGCTGATCCAAGTTGGCGAAGCTTCTTGCAAATCACTTATGGAAAATGGATCAAAGAAAATATGAGTCCAACAAAGGTAGACCTTCAAATGCCAAAACCTTTCTTACAAGAATTATTTCTCCTCAATATCCTTAACATCATCCAACTGTGGATTTCTCAAGAATTTCCAACACCACCTGACATCTTCAAAAAACAGTTTATTTTACTCCTTAAGACTCCCTATATTGAGTTCGTGTCCTAGTATAACAATTGCAAACTTGAAAAAGCAAAAACAACTTGAAACAAAAGTTTCAAGCTGTTTTTTAGTTATCACCTTAAATATCTTTACGACGACGGTTATAGGCTATACCCGTGACTACAGCTACTTCTGCTGCCACTCCAAGAGCAAGCAAGGCTTTATCACTGGCTTGACCAGTTTCTGGAAGTTGAGGTTCTGATTTCACAGAAGATTGAACTGGCATAGCTGGTTCGGGTTTCACTGATGAAGTTGTAGAAACCACTGATGGTGTTTGTGGAACATATGGTGGTTTTGGTGGAATGTAACTATTGTTAAATTCTGTATCCAAAGGAAAGACAACTGCTACTACAAGCAAGTTTTCCTTATCACCAACACTCTTAGTAACCGTCACTTTAAGTTTAGCTACCATGCTGTCATAAACCACATTAGATTCGTAACCTTTGACTTCTTCGACTGTGTAGAAATAAACACCTAGTTTATCATAACTAATACTGTCAAAGTTGATGTTACCTTTAGCATCGTTAGTCACAGTTTGGACAACATTACCTTTTTCATCTTTGAGAACGAAGCTAAACTCACCATCTTGAAGTTGACGACCTGCAAGAACTTTAGTCAATACGAATTTAGCTTTAGCTGGTTTCAATTCTTTGACGTAGTTATTGAAGATAGTGTCTTTTGGATTTGTAACGCTTGATACTAGGGCTTCTCCGTCACGTGTCACGGTAATTGATACCGTTGCTTTCATACCATCATAGATGATGTCTTCGTTATTACCTTTGACTTCTTCAACAGTATAAGTGTAGGTACCTGGTTTTTCAAAGCTAAGGTTACTAAAGGCAACACGACCATCTGCTGTATTACTTACAGTTTCGACCACATGATCAGCGCTATCCTTGAGGACAAATTGGAATTCATTAGCAGTCAAAGCTTGATTTACACCTGACTTGCTCAATTCCTTGCTAAATTGAATCTTAGCTTTGGCTGGTGTGACCAATTTATTGTTGAAGATAACGTCATCTGGATAAACCACTTTGGCCACTAATTTTTCTCGGCCATCTGTGGTTTCTCTAGCCACTTGGACAGTCACATCAGCTTGAAGCTTATCATAAACGACGTCACTATCATTACCAGGAACTTCTGTCACACGATAGTGGTAGGTACCAGGTTGGTTAAGAACAAGATTTGAAAAGACAATTTTACCAGTGGCATCATTGGTTGTTTCACCAAGATCAACCATCTTATTATCTGTCATATCAACCAATTTGAAGGTGAATTCCTTATCTTTCAAGGCTCTACCTACCAACTCTTTGGCTAATTCAAGATTGAAATGTACTTCTTGTTCACCGCCGACATTTCCAAGGCCACCAATCAAACGTACTTCAGAAGTATATGTTTTTGACTCAACATCACTTTCTACTGACTACTGTCCTGCAGGCCCTAAGTCGAGATAGAGAATATCTCGCTTAGTGGCATACTCCAAGGCTTGTTCATCAGCTTCAAACAAATGGGCAAAACCTTTCAAACGTTCTTTTGTTCCCTCGAAGGCTTCTACAGGTGTCACTTTTTCAAGTTCTGAATAAGCAATCTCATTCTAGAAAGCATCTGATTCTTCATCCAGCAAGATAACCACACGTGATGTTTGTGAGTTAAAAGCAGTTGGTGTGTTAAGAACCGCTTCTTGGATAGTATCAATCAATTCTTGATTTGAAAGTTCCACATCTTTTCCCAATGCATAGATAGAACGGCGTTTTGTTTGTAAATCTGTAAAGTTTGTCATCGTTATTTCCTCTTTCTTTGTGATATATGTTAATTGTTAAAATTGTTAAGTTTATTTGTAATAACTTTGATTACAATAACTATTATATAGATCCTTAATGTAATGTCAATGGTTACGACTTAAAAATCACTAATTGTTAATATTTTTTTCTTATCCGTGTCAAAATACCGTCATTATCCTCGAATGTTAAGACATTAGAAGATAACCATTTGACCTCAGCTCCACGATTATTAGCACGCTCTGCAATAGCAATCAAATCTTCCTTGTCTTCTACTTCAAGGACGTAATAGGCAAGACCAGACATATCTTCTTCACGTTTGGCCAAGTCCTTTCCACCCCATTCATTGACCGCTAGGTGATGATGGTAATCGCCTGAAGCAATCCAACTAGCACTTGGAATAGTGAATTTATCTGCTAACTCCAAAACTTCCTGATAGAAAGCTGAAGCTAGCTGACTATCCTTGACCGATAAGTGAATATGCCCCATGCGAGTATCCTTAGCTATCACAAAAGGTTCAACCTTGCGTCCCATATCGTAAATTTCTTGGGCTGAGAGTTCTTCTGTTACCCCAACGATGCGACCATCCTCACGAATATCCCATTCAGCAACAGGCTTGTCTCGATAGAGCTCAATGCCATTACCCTCAAGGTCCTCCAAATAAAGGGCTTCGCTATAACCATGGTCAGCGGCACCAACAAAAGGATAGTCCAGCTCAGCAATATGTTTGAAAACATCTGCCAGATCCTCGCGAGACGGCAACAAAATCGCCATATGGTAAAGACCATAACTAGACTTGACCGCTTCCACACGATTGGTTTCAATCAAGTGAACTAGAGGCTTGTTTCCAGCACCCAAAACAATTTCTGTTGCAGTTTGAGATAGGATTTCAAGTCCTATAACCTGTGTATAAAAGACTGTCTGACGTGCCAAATCCTTCACATTGAGTACCGCTTCTGCGAGGTAAATCTTACTATTGTAGTCGTATGTCATATGATTTTCTCCTTTGTTGTAATTATATAAATTACATTATAACTTTTTCTATTGTCACGTCAATCATTACAACTTGGGAATTAAAAAAGAAACCGAAAAACTTTCGATTTCTTATAGTTTAAAATCTAAAAATCAAGCTCCAGTTTCTTTCCAGTTGGCCTTAGCATCCTTTAAAATACCAGCCAAAGTTTTCTTTTCGAGTTCTTTTTCCATTGCCATTTGAACGTCTTCTAGGCTCTGATCCAAAATCCCATGGATATTACGTCCTACTGGACACGCTGGATTAGGATTGTCATGAAAACTAAAGAGTTTGCCACTTGGACCGATGCTATCCACCGCACGAAAAACCTGTAAAAGGTTAATCTCCTCTGGTGCCTTGACTAATGTGGCTCCTCCACTTCCCCTTTGAACAGAAATCAAGTCTGCTTTCTTCAGTTGCGACAAGGTTTTGCGGATAATAACTGGATTAACCCCCACACTGCCTGCCATTAAATCACTGGTTAGCTTAGTTTCATTTCCCTTATTTTGTGCTATAAGGGTCAAAATATGGACAGCTATGGTAAAGCGACTTGGAATTTGCATATCAAGAACCTCTCATTCATCTTTTTCTTTTCAATCAATTATAACAAAACCAACGTTGTAAAACAAGGAGTTACAACAACTTAAAGAGTTAGTCTTACACAAAAAAATAGAGCCATCGTAGACTCTATTCTTTTGTTTTTGATAATAACTAACTAGACCAATAATACATAGTATTCTAGCCTATTGAGGTTCTAGATTGGTCTTTTGCTTCTTACGAACACCTTGTCCTTCGATATGTTGTTTGATTAGTTCCACTACTTCATCATTGGTTGGTAAATCCGAGTGTTGGGCATCTTCACCTGTAACAGTGATTTCAGTATAACTTTTTGCCTGATTCTGATAGATATATTTCCCAGCGGACACACTAGCATCGGGAACCAATTCGTCCGAATCATAGGTGATGGTTCCCGCTACCGAATAGACATGTAGGGTAGACGGAATATTCTCCTTAGCAGCTATAAAGTCTGCTAGCATGACCGATTTATTTTTAATATTGGTTTCAGTGAAATTATAGGGCGTTCCGATAGTCATCAAAGAATTTATTTTGACATCGTAGTCGCTAAGATAATTTTCAATAAAAGCCGTATAAATCAAGCCACCATTTGAATGCCCCAACCCTTTAAAATTATTGAAATTGTATTTATTCTGCAAGGCTTCAAATGCCTGATTCATCATCTTGGTTTGTTTCTTGATATTGTAATAGCCATCTTTGTTATTCTCAAATCCAATAACAATGACTGGCTCGTTATCCTTATCCTTGATTTTACCCTCAAAGGTAATCCGTCCATTGTTCCAGACCTTGACTTTGAGAAGGCTATGCTTGACACCACGACGGTCTTGATTGAGTTTACGTACTAGGCCATCGAATCTATTTTCCGTAGCGGAGCTCCCTGGAATCATGATAATGGGAGACAATTTTGAATTATAGAAAGTCTCTATTTCCTTGATATTTTTCCTAGTCCAACTATAGGATGGGACGGCTAGCCCAATGAGAAAGAAAGCAACAAGGATAAAGACCAACTTAGTTTTTTTATTTAGTTTCAATGCTCTCTCCTTCCTCTATTAGACCGTGTTGTACTTTATTAGACAGACGCACAAATGGAATAAAGATAACAATGTCGACTGCAAAACAGAGCAGACTAACAGCAAGAGCTCGTAAACTACCCCCAGTTCCGATAAAGGCGAAAAGAAGACTTGGTGTACCATCTGGAACTGGATAAACCGCAGCTGGCATAAGATGAATAGCCAAGGCCACCGCAGCAATGGCCATATTGATCATAGGTGCCAATAGGAAAGGAAGCAGATAAACTAAATTAAGCAAGACTGGTATCCCCACCATAAATGGAGCCCCATTGTTAAAGAGACTAGGAAAGACACTTAGAAGACTCACCTTCTTATCCTTATAACTGGTTGATGCTAAAAGCAGAGCCACCAAGAGGGCTAGCCCTGAGCCAATGCCAGCAACCAAGCCATAACTATGATAAAGATTTGTTAGTGTGTAAAGGTGGGGAAGCCCAGTCGTCGTATGATGGGAAACAGCATAGGTCAAATTTTCCAAGGCAAAACTATCCTCGGCAATTGAATTTAGGGCAAAAAGCCTGACTATTTCCAATCCAAGCAGAAAAAAAGTGTTCAAAAGTCCCATCATAAAGGTTGAGAACAGGTGATTATCAGTTACAGTAAAGGTAGAGGTAACCTGCCTAATCGTCAGAAAAAAACATTATCTTGCTCTCCAATCACAAAGAGAATGTTAAGTCCAATAGCTAAAATGAGTGACAAAAAAAATGGGACGGACGGTCTTTGGTTGATAAATATAGTCCTTGTCCACAATCTGATCATCACTAGCTCTTGAAAAGCGAAAAATCTGGCCAACCAGATAGCCAACAAAGATAGCCAACATAATGTTGATTGAAGCCGGTAAATTGATACGAGTCAAAACACCATCGTTTAGTGGTGACAGCAACAGCTCCTGCGATCCTATAATTAAGCTAACCAAAAGGGATGTCACACCAGCTGTACCAGTACTTCTACCATAGTGACCAGCTGTGTATTTTCCTGCAAAGTAGGTTGATAAGGGCCCGGCTAAGCCACCAAGAAAGTTGGAAAGATTAATGAGCACCTGCCCAGTTATCTTAAAGGCCGGTAACCAGTCAGAAACTGAAAACAATTGGTTAATATAACCAAGCTCCGAAAAGACAGATAGTGAAATCACCCGAATAATTCCTGAAAATAGGAAAAAGGGAAAGAGCGAAACCAAGGTTTTCTGCGTAATTTGGACGAAGCCTCGCTCACGAAACCAGAGAAACCTCTGGACCAAATAGTTTGTCATAAAAGACTCCTAGTAAAAGGCAAAATAAACTTTACATTCAACGTTTTTCTTCATTATAGCACAAAGAGAGAGGCCTTACCTTAATCGTGAGTTAAAGCACATACTATCAGAATTTAGTCACCACCATTTTCATGATTTCTTGAAAAATTTAAGAAATATTTGAGAATTTCTTGATGTTTATTTAATGACTTTATACTACAATAAAGATGAAAAGAAAGCGGTATCAAATAAGCGAAAGGAGGCTTATCATGAAAAAGGTACTTGAGGTCAGACATCTGACTAAACGTTACGGCCAACACCTAGCACTCGACAATGTAAACCTGACCTTAGAAAAGGGTGAGGTCTATGGCCTTATCGGAAGAAACGGGGCAGGTAAGACAACACTGATTAAAGTCATCACTAAACTCATCCGCCCTAGCCAAGGCAGTGTTTCCCTCTTCCACTCTACCTCCAAATCAGAGTGGACTCACGCACTGAAACGTGTTGGCTCTGTGATTGAAACACCAGTTGCCCTGAATCATCTCAATGCACGTCAAAACCTACGTTACTACTGCAAGATTCATCACGTTCCAAATCCTGACAAGGTCATTGATGAAATCCTTGATACAGTTGGACTTGGACACACTGGCAAGAAAAAATTTCGTAGTTTCTCACTGGGTATGAAGCAACGTCTAGGTATCGCTATTGCACTGATTGCAAAACCAGACCTACTTATTTTAGATGAACCGATTAATGGTCTCGACCCAGTTGCTATCAAAGAATTCCGCCAAATGATTAAAAAATTGAGCGAAGAGCAAGGTATGACAGTTCTCATCTCTAGCCATATCTTGTCTGAACTCTATCAAGTTTCAACCCGCTTTGGCATTATTGATCACGGTCACATCATCCGTGAAATCACTAAGGACGAATTCGAACATCTCAGCGAAGACTATATCGTTCTTAAAACTAACCAATTAGCCCTGGCTAGTCGCATTCTCCAAGACCAACTCCATCAACACTTCAAAGTGGTTAACAGCGACAATGAAATTCATATTTTTGACAAATCCCATGTTATAAAGGCAATTGTCAAAGAGCTGGTTAAACAAGAAGTTGACATCGATGAAATTTACTACAAACGTCAAGACTTAGAAAACTACTTCACACAACTAGTAGATTCAGAAAGGAGGTAGAGCCATGTTACACACTATTCACGCCGATTTCTATCGACTCTTCCGTTCTAAAGGATTTTGGATTTCTGAAATTATCCTAGCCCTAAACATTATTTCTGGTGTCCTATTGGGAGGCACAGGGCATGTAGGCGTAGAAACTGGGGCAAAACAAGCCGTTAAAAGCGCCTCTTCGTGGACTGGTGTCGGATCACTGATTAATTACTCTAGTAGTATCTCCATGACAGTCCTATTCACTTTAATTGTGGTCTCTATCATTTTTGGGTGTTGATTTAGCACAAAAAAATTGTACAAGAATAATCTCACCTCTGGCATTTCACGGAGCGGGTTCTTCTTCGCCAAGGCAACCGTCATTGTAGCTATCACTTTAGGACAACTCCTCCTGTCTTACGGCCTTGCCTTTGTTCTAGGTACTCTTTGCCACGGTCTTGGAACTGTACCTGATCACTTTGTTAGAAACTTTGCCTTAACTTTCCTTCTCCAATTCTTGTGTAATCTAGCTTGGGTAAGTCTGACCACGGTTACCCTCTACCTCACACATTCTATCGTGACAACCTTTGTGACTTACACCCTTGGTTTAGTAGCTTTAACCGTACCAGCAGCAATCTTCCCTAAAGTAGAAATTTTGAAATACTTGTCACTCAACTTTAATTACGGCATGACTGCAGATAAAACTATCATTCAAAATACTGCAATCGTGGCAGTAGGATTTATCCTAGCATTTACAGCTTTGGGCTTGATTACCTTTGAAAAACAAGATTTATGATAACAAAAATAACATCGTGAACATGCGCGATGTTATTTTTATTCTGTGACTTCAAATCCGTTTCTCTCCGGAGGTGCGAAACAAATCTTATTTTTGATGTAGAAGTGTTTGTTTACTTTGAAGATATCTATTTTATTTACGAGAGTTTGTATAAATTTATGGATTCTTTCAAAATCTAAAATATAAAAAAGTCACCAACAAAAGTTGACGACAACTAAAAAAAGAGGACCAATGTCAGTAAGGGTTCTTTACAGCCTGAAGCTGAAGGTAGCACCGCACCCGTACCAGAAGTTGGTACCTTTGAATGCTCTGTTACCAGTCATCCTACAATATCCTCTCAATATTTTTATTCTATCACTGAAAGCAAATAGAATCAAGAAAAGCAGTATGAATAATGTTACTTTCTATTTTTTTAATAGAATTCTAGAATCAAAGATTTTTTGCAAAATCAAATCGGTGGTTGAGTTGTTTTCCGAAATTATTTTAATCTCACAGTTAAATAGAACCATTCATTCTCATAGGCCAGATGCAACTCACCCTCTAAGACTTGAACTAAGTGTTCAGTGATATAAAGCCCAAGTCCAGAGGAATCCTCGGTATCTGACAGGTTTTCAGAATAAAAGCGGGTCGTTAGTTGGTCCAGATGCTGTATCGGCTGTTGGACCATATTACTAACTGACAAATAAATGCCATCGTCCTTTCTGCAATGTCAGTTGAGCTTGAGTCTTACCATGTTTTAGAACGTTACTGATAATATTCTGAAATAGACGTTCAAAAATATCAGCATCCATTTCGCATTGGATATCAGGGGTTACTTGAATATCTAGTGTAATCCCTGTCTCCTGAAACATGTCATAGTAAGGCAGGATAGACTTAACCACAAGTTGAGAAAAGTCCACATCTTGAAATTGTGGTTGGATGGCCCCCTCTGTTAATCGTCGATATTCCAACAAGGCTTCCAAACGCTTTGAAACAGTCAGTAGATTTTTAGAAATCTTCTCCATAGCCATGTCATCTTCACTACTACTTCGAAGACTTTGCTGAGCATAGCCGCTCGCTACTGTCAATGGTGTTCGTATATCATGGGCAATATTACTGATAGCCATATCCATGGTTTTCTTTTCTTGGAGAGCGACAAGCTTAGTCTTTTCAATTTGGGTAAAGAGAGACTCAATCCGATTCGTTAGAGTAACCAATGATTTTGGCTGGTTTTTCAGAGTAATTCGTCGATGGCTTTCTTCAACTAGCTTTTCTTCAATCTGCTTTGAGAGAGATTTTACAGCCAAATAGTAACGAATTAGACAGGTAGTCGCTCCCAGAAGAAGTCCTATCAATACAATAAGCAGTCCTTCCATCAGTCTTCTCCTTTAAGTCGCACACCTAAGCCCCAAATCGTTTCGATATACTCCGTACCCGCATCCACTTGGGCTAGTTTCTTACGTAGATTACTCAACTGTGCATTCAATGTATTATCACCTGATAGATAAGGGGCTGCCCAAACCGTCTCATAAAGGTCCTCTTTAGTAAAAATTTTCTTTGGATTTTGAAGGAGTGTGTGAAAAATTTGAAACTCTTTCTTACCTAAACGAATGACTTTTCCCTGACAGGAGACTTCAAAACTGTCTGGGTTTATCGTGATATTTTTGACTTGATAGATGTTATCAGGCTTACTCCTTCCCTTGCTGTGTTCACGTAGTTGAACTGAGACACGCGCATAAACTTCTTCAAGATCAAAGGGCTTAACGATATAATCATTTGCACCATCAAGTAAGTACTGGCTAATCAAGTGCTTGTCACCCAAGGCTGTCAGCATAATGACAGGAACAGAGCTTCTTTGCCTGATAAACTTAAGCACTTCTTCGCCACCCTTACCCGGTAACATGATATCTAGGAGAACTAAATCAATCTCTTGACTTTGAAACAAAAGCTCTCCTTCGGTTCCAGAGTAGGCTTGGATAATATCATGTTCTTCAGAAAACAAGTTAAAAAGAATATTCTGGATATCCTCATTGTCTTCAATCTGTAAAATACGTGCCATGTCTTAATCCTCCAATGATACTACCAATTGTATACGCTCACTTTTTCTTTCATCTTAACAAAAAGCCAAATTAATGACAAGGTGCATTATGAGTTATTGATAGCATAAAAGGAAAAATAAAAACCGTAAGCCTCCACTTCCGAGACTTACGGTCAATTATTTATTAAGCAAAAGTCGTCACATCAGAAGCATCCAGACGAACAGACTCAAAGCCTTCTTCATTGGCTTTCCCAAGAGCAATGAGCAAAACTGGTACATGACGGTCTTCATCAAGTCCAAAGGCTTTGGCAAGCCCATCTTTTTTATAACCACCGATGGCGTTGGTATCATAACCATAAGAACGAGCAACCAACATCAACTGCATAGCAGCAAGGCTAGCATCAATGTGGACAATTTCATTCATCATTTCTCGAGGAGCATTTTCATACATTGGTACAATGCTTGACAGTTGTTTTTCTTTGACTTCTTCAGGCATTTTTCCTTGAGCAACAGCCTTACCGTAGATATCTTCAGCTCTTTCTTGGCTCTTCAAATCGGCAAAAATAAGGACCATGGCTGATGATGTTTCATTTTGCACAACATTGTAGCTGACGAAAGGTGTCAATTTTTCCTTGCCCTCTTCGCTCTCAACAACAACAAAACGCCAAGGTTGCATGTTGACTGATGATGGTGCTGTAACAGTCTTATCTAGGATTTCCAACAGTTCTTCTCGCGGAATCTTAACAGATGGATCAAAGTTACGAATGGAACGACGATTATAAACGATATCTGAAAAATCATTGCATACTACAGGCATCTTATGTCTCCTTTTTTTGATTAAATGAAAATAATATAATCAAAATTATAACATAAGACAATTGTTATCAAAAATAATTGCTACAAAAGTGCTTAAAGATTGGTCTCCTTGAGTCCTAGCCGTTTCACTTCAGATGAATAGTAAACCATGATGATAATAAGACTGAGTGTGATTACCCAGATTGACTTAAGGTGTACAAAATGCATCAGAACGGCTGAGACGATAGCGCCAACGACAAAGCTCCCTACGATAAAGCTATAATTGACAGCCTGACGACGATATTCTCTCTGATCACCACTTCCCTGAATGGCATAATAGAGGGCCGTTAACATCCTTCGATAATTTCCTGAGGTCATAAATATCACGAAGGGATGATTCTCAATCTGACTGCCAGTAAAAGTCTTCATCATGATACCTGCAGAAAAAGCGATAATCGGGAGCTCAATCAAGGCATTTGAAGGTAGAAAAGGCAGGATAGCTGTCATCACACAAAGTGGAAGAAGACCATAAACTCGCCAATAGGCATTCTTACGCTGGTCTTTAAACCACATACCAAAAAGAAAGCCTAAAGAAAAGAATAAGATTGAAAGCAACGCAACAAGTTATAGTACATACTACTGTTTCGCCAGTCAGCGACCAAGAGAAGGATATTCCCAGTCTGTGTAGCAACCAAACTATGATAGTACATATGACAAAAGACATCCAAAGCCCCTCCCGAGAAACTCAACAAATTAGCCATCAGACGCGTATTTTGAGGAAGAAGGTTCCGCGATTCCATAGCATAACTTCCCTTCTAATAGTAATTGATATGATAGCCTTATTATAGCAAATTCGGGCACACACAGTAGAAAAAAGCAACCCTCACGAGTTGCTTCTATCCTATTAAAAATTAACGGAATCTGGGATATTATAAGTCTTGATACTAATAGATATCACGTCTATGACCGACTTCGAGGGCAAGTATGATTAGTTCATTGTCCTGAATATTGACAATAACACGATAGGCACCAATACGATAGCGCCATTGTCCAGTGCGATTGGCAACCAAGGCCTTACCCTTGGCTCTTGGATTATCTGTGACACGATTGAGATAAGCCTTAATTTGTTTTCTGACGAAAGGATCCAACTTTTTTAAATTTTTGGCAAATATAGGGGGTGGGTACTATCTTATAGGTCATCCCAATTTAGCACCTCCCCACCATTTTCAAGATAGTCTTCATATTCTACCAAAGCCAAATCGGCTACTCTAGCGTCATATTCATCCTCAATGGCTTCTAAAGTTTTGGTACGAATTAATTCTGACAAGGATACCCCTTCAAATTTCGCAATGGCCTGCATGAACTTCTTATCTGCTTCTGAAACCTTCAATGTAATTGTTGTCATATCCTTAACCTCGTTCTCTTTGTAACACCATTGTATTACCACTCCTCCTTTTTGTCAATTTTGATAATAGGTTCATACTTTTATTCGTAAAACAATAGAAAAAGCAACTCTTACGAGTTGCTTGCAGTCCTATTAAAAGTTAACTGAATCAGGATCATCCTGAGTTTTAATGCCTTGAATCTTATCCAATACTGCCATATCTTCCTCTGACAAATCAAAGTCAAAGATATCCAAGTTGGCTTCGATATTTTTTGCTGTCACTGACTTAGGTAGTGGCAAGAAACCTTTTTGAAGGCTCCAACGTAAGGCAACTTGAGCAACAGATTTTCCGTTACGTTCAGCCACTGCTTCTACGTCTTCATTTCCAAAAATGCTACCAGTACCTAGTGGGCTATAGGCTTCAAGAAGAATATCACGCTCTTGGCAATAGGCAACCAAATCTTCTTGGGCACAACCTGGAGCCAAAAGAATTTGATTGACATGTGGCACAATTTCAGCCGTTTCAAGGAGAGCATCAAGGTGATGCTGCATAAAGTTAGACACACCGATAGCACGCAACTTACCATCTTTGTAGGCTTCTTCCATTGCCTTCCAAGCACCTGCATTGCCAACCTTCCAAGCATCATTCTCACGAAGAGCCTTTGGATTAGGCCAGTGGATGAGCAAAAGATCCAAATAATCCACACCTAGTCTTTCAAGAGACTCGTCGATAGAGGCCTTGGCCAAATCGTAATCGTGCTTGTCATTCCAGAGTTTAGTCGTTAGGAAAATATCCTCACGCGCCACATCACTATCTGCAATCGCCTTGCCTACAGAAACCTCGTTACCGTAGATTTGCGCCGTATCAATATGTGTGTAACCCGCCTTAAGTGCGAAACTAACGCTGTTATAAGCTTCTTCCCCTTCTGGAATCTGCCAAGTCCCAAAACCAATTTTAGGAACCGTAACGCCATTTGAAAGTGTATATGTTTCCATCCTGTTCTCCTTTTCAAGTTGTAACAGAATTATCTTAAAGGATATAAGATAAAATTGCAAAGATTTGCTACAGCTTGTTTGATGAATAGTTCCTTACTTCTTTTTCCGCTTCTTTTTAAAGACAACACCATTTTCTTTAAGGATTTCCATGCTCACCTTTCCAACTCCTCTAATCGCTGCTACTTCCTCTTCCGTTTTCTTTTTAAAATCTTTAAATTCTATTAAGCCATGTTGACGAAGTATACGCTCCACACTTATTGAAAGACCTTGGAGGGCTTTGCTTGGTTCTATACTTTTTTCCAATTCTCTAATTAGTTTGTGCAATTCTGGATTTTTCTTTTTCGCAACATGTCTTTGTGGACGTTTTGCACAATATTTTTCGATTAACCAAGTAAAATAATATTCTGACTGGGACAGATCAACGACTTGATTAAAAACCATCAAAAGACTTTGCATACTATTGGCTTCAAATAAGATAGGGTTGACTTTAAGCGTTTCGGCAACTAGACGCTCTTCATCACCTTGTTCAATCATTTTTAAATAATTTTCGAACTCTGGATTTTTTGCATAAAGTAGATCAAAATAGAAATCCGCATCCTCAATATGTCCCGTCATTAGTGAGACGGTCATCATTGGTACTATCATCAAATCTTCTTCATGATATTCCATTTGCTCACATTCGAAAAAGTTCTTAGCCTTATCAAACTCCTCTAGATTACAATAGGTAGCCATCAATTCGTAACGGACTCCCATGTGATCTTGAACATCTATCTCTAGAATCTCTTCAAATTCCTTAATAGCAAACCGCTTCATACTGTTGCTTAAATAAAATTTAGCAAGATTATACTTCAAAGACAAATAAGGACGCTCGTCAAGATTAGCCCAGCCCATTTTTGGACCTTGATCCCACTTGGACCTTTGCTCTTTTTCTAAAGCAATTAGGCCTTTTAGATGTTCAAGTGGACTTTGAAAAGTTAAGAGCATCTGCTTAGCATCAAGATTTTCAGGATCTAGTTTTAAAGCTTCTGTCAAAAATTCCTGACTTCTCGAAGGATCTTCCTCGTGATAATGATAAGCCTCTTCAATAAGTTTCCAAGCTCTCTCCTGCTTTGAATCAGGGGAAGTGATCTCATCAAAAAGCCCTTGGTTGTATTGTCTTGCAAAATCTTCAAGAGCCATGTCCACACTGAGATACTCTGTAATATGTTCTTCTAAGAATGCTTCTGCTTTTTTTGTGAAGTCTTCAAAAGATGATGTCATCAATCTTCTCCAATCTATGTTTATTTCTCTAACTACTATTGTATACGTTTTCATAGAACATTACTATATTCTAAGTGAAATCAACAACCTCTTAAATTTTTATTGACAAAAATAGTCGCCAATCACAATACAGATAAGAATCCATAGAGTCTTATTTTGGGACATCTAAACTCAAAGTTGTATACTTATATTAGATAGAGTGCCATTGGACGATTAACGTCAAGGCATAATCTTCAAGTTTCATTTAAAGCTACAAAAAATCATTAACGCCTTGGGAGTGGTTTAGTCCCTTTTCTATATCAATATCTTTAACTCACTTTTTCATAATTTTACTTGATCACTCCCATTTTTAAGGGAATTGAAAACTGAGTTATATTTTAAAAGGAAACAGAGGTCTGTTTCCTTTTTCTTACTTCAAACCATGACAAAAGGAAACCCTTTCGAGTTTCCTTTATCAAATATATCGTTGGAGGCAAAGTCCAATAATACTTTAGTTGAGTGGTTCAATCATGAAGCTCAATTGATAGCTATCTGCTGAGCTAACCAAGAATTCGTCATGAACTGGAGCACCCCATGAGTCGTCACCACCGACACCCATTTGAGCAGCAAGAACTTTAATCCATGTAGCATCAGATTGTTGCAATTCATATTGATGACGAGCATTTTCAATTTGTTCAGTACTGTTACGCAAAGCACTGAATTCGAATGCCTTATTAAGTGCGGTGAATTTAAGACCATTATGGTTATCATCAGATACTGTAAATTCACGAGTACCATAGTGATTACCAGATTCTTGTGGCATTAGATATGGAGCAAATGTCTTTTCAACAGATGTTTCATATCGACCAAGATAGGCACCAGGAAGTTTATCAAGGTAGCTTTCTTCTGCACCGTATCCATAATAGCTTAGGTTTGTAAATTGTGAACCGATAGCAAATTCTAGACCAAATTCAGGGAAGTTTGGCAAACCTGCTTTACCATCATAGTTTGCAGTAACAAAGATTCGACCCTTGTAATCAACTTGATAAGTTACCTTAACTTCGACATCAGAAAAGCCAGGCAATTCATGAACATAAGTCACTTTAACAGAGTCATCTTCAATTTGAATTTGAGTATCTGTAACCTTACTATAGTTTCCAGCAACTTTCCAGCCTGCCATTTCGAATGGATATCCAGCACCACGATCGTTGTCAGTGTAAGCACGAGTAAAGTTAAGTTTAGGACCTTTCTCAATGAATTCAACACCGTTATACTTAGCAGATACTAGCGTATTTTGTGCACGTGAAAGCAAGATAGAGAAGTTTTGTCCGTGGATTCCGATGTTGAAGTCGCCTTCAACAACATTCAAAGGAGCCTTAACTGGTGTTTCAGTGCTAATCTTTCAGCAACATATTGACCACGAACAATTTCATGTCCTTTTGGAGCCCATTCAGTTGCTTCATTCTGAACACAAGCAACTTCATAAATTCGTTCAGCATTTGAAGATCCAACAGCGAATTCTACTGGGAATGTTGCTTCTTCACCTGGTTTAACATCAAAGTGATATTCACTTTCGCTAACTTTTCTACCATCTTCGTAAACTCTAGCTAGGAAAGTATAAGCAGAAAGATCTTCAAAGACATTATCATTCTTGATAGTTACTGATTTTTCATCAACAGCAATCTTAATATTAGAGTAAAGATGTTTAACTGTTTGAAGTTTTGGAGTTAGGGTACGATCTGCGAAGACAATACCATTTCCACAAAATTCGTAGTCAGAAGGTCTATCATGCCAGTCACCACCATATGATAGGAATTCGCTACCATTTGGAAGTGGTTTGTAAATAGCTTGGTCAATGAAGTCCCAAATAAATCCACCTTGGTATTCTGGATATTTCTCTAAATCAGTGTAGAGTTTCAATCCACCACCAGAATTACCCATTGTGTGCATGTATTCACATGAAATATAAGGTTTTTGAGGATTGTTAGTGAGGTATTCTTCGATATCAGCTGGTTTCGCATACATACGACTTTCGATGTCTGTAATGTAATCAAATTCACGACACCATGTAACACCTTCATAGTGAACTGGACGAGTATTGTCAACACTACGGAAGTAATCAGCCATGTCAGCAATATCTTTACCAGCATATGATTCATTACCACAAGACCAAATGATAACACTAGCATGGTTCTTATCACGTTGGAACATGTTATTGGCACGATCCAAACAAGCAGGCAACCATTCTGGTTCACTAGCTGGGATATTCCATGAAGGTTCGCTTAGACCAAGTTTGCCATGTACCGTGTGTTTCAAGGTTGGCTTCATCGATAACATAAAGTCCATATTCATCACACAATTCATACCAACGTGTTTGGTTAGGATAGTGAGAAGTACGAACAGCATTGATGTTATGTTGTTTCATCACTTTGATATCCCAAAGCATATCTTCTTCAGTGATACAACGTCCTGTTCTAGCGTTAAATTCGTGTCTGTTAACCCCTTTAAAGACAATTCTCTTACCATTCAAAAGCATGAGTGTATCTTTAATTTCAAAGTGTCTAAATCCAACTTTAACTGGAACGACTTCAACAACTTGGTCATCATCCAAAACATGAAGGGTCAAATTGTAAAGTTTAGGACTTTCAGCACTCCAAGGTTTGATTTTCAGATTTTCAAGACTTACAGATAGTTCACCGTCACCATTAACAGATGCATCACCTTCTGTAACGATGCCTTCATGATCTGAAAGAACATATTTAATTTTCTTATCTTCGTAATCTCCAACAGTCTTCAAATCAATATCCAATTGACCTGCTTTTGTTTGGTAATCATAATCTCCCTTAACAAAGAGATCTTGAACGTGAACTTTTGGAATAGCGTACAAGTAAACATCTCTGAAAATACCGTAAAGTCTCCAGAAGTCTTGGTCTTCCAACCAGCTTGCTGTAGAGTAACGATAAACAGCTACCGCCAACTTGTTATCACCTTCAACAAGGTAATCACTGATTTCAAATTCACTAGGTGTAAATGAATCTTCACTGTATCCTACGAAGTTACCATTGACCCATACAAAGATGGAAGTGGCAACCCCTTGGAATGAGATAAATACTTTTTTATCTTTTAATGCATCATTCAAGGTAAAATGTTTAACGTATGATGCAACAGCATTTGATTCTTGAGGAACTTGAGGTGGACGAAGGAATTCTTTACCATCCCAAGGATATTGGGTATTCACATATTGTGGAGAACCAAAACCTTGAAGCTCTAAATGACCTGGTACATTGATGAAATTCAAATCAGTTTCATCAAATTCTGTTTTATAAAAGTCTTTTAAAACTTGATTTGTATTCTGAGCATAGTGAATTTTCCATTTTCCATTAAGAGATTGTCTTAACTTCATCTCCCCTTCAGAAAATTCTGCAAGAGATTCAAAATACTTATGATCTGAGTGAGCGTCAACAGTATTAACGCTAACAATCTTTGGATCGTTTAAGTAAGTTTGAATTTTTTCAGTCGTGTTCATAGATTATTCTCCTTTTTTGAAGGTAATAACTTCAGACAAAGCTTCTACCTTTTCTCCAACTTCTTGTTCAAGATGGAAAGCACTGAATTTTTCTGAATTGGTTACAGTGACAAGTACTGTGTCATCAAGACCGTTTTTTTCTCAATAATTGGTGACCAGAACTCAAGAAGTTTTTTTGTCCAACTTCAACACGATCACCTTGTTCTACGTAACTAATGAACCCTTCACCTTTAAGTTTAACTGTTCCGATACCAACGTGGATAAGAACAATGACACCATCTTCACTTTCAATACCAACTGCATGGCGAGTAGGAAGAACTTGACGAATGGTACCACTAATTGGTGCAAAGACAGCTCCATCAGTAGGTTTAATGGCGAAACCTTTACCCATGCTACCTGAAGCAAAGTGTTCATCATTAACACTTGAGAGGTCAACCAAATGGCCAGTTGTAGGGTTTACAAGAGATACGACGTTAGCTTTAACTTCATTTTCAGAAGTTGCTACGCTAAAGCGATGTTCCAATTCTTCAACAATTTCAGCGTGACGTGCTTCAGTCAAAGTGATTTTACGAGCAATAATGAAGGCTCCGATAAGCATTGCTGCTGCTGGGAAACCAAACATGCTAAGCTTTAAAGATAGACTGTTGATGTGTTGTAATTGTTGATGCTGAGGCACCTGTTGTCATACCAGCAGCTACGGCAATTGTAGAAACAAGCCAGTTTGACATCGCACCACCAAGTTTATCAACAAGTGGACGAACTGACAAAGTAAGTGATTCATCACGGTGTCCCAATTTCCATTGACCATATTCTACTGAGTCAGAGATAATCATGAGGATAACAAGGAACACAAGAGGTTGTGGAATAAAGAAGAGTTCAGCAGCAGTCAAGATCATTGGAAGTGATGTTCCTGCAATACTAAAGATTCCGATACCACCGAGCATTACTGCAATACATCCATAGAACAAACGTTTACGGTTGAATTTACCAGCTAGGCTAGGGAAGAGTGAAACTGAAACCAAACCAACAACTGTATTCAATCCGTAAAGGATTGAGTATTTCCCTGGATCACCAAGGATAAATGTGAAGTAAAAAAGTTGAAGAGCATTAAGTGTATTAATACCAAGACCATAGAACCAATATCCGAGAGACAACCACATCAATTGGTCGTTTTTACCAAGAACTTTAAAGACTTGTTTAAGGCTAGTTTTTTCTTTGTTATCACGAAGTTTTGACTCAACTTCACGTGTACCAATACCAACAGCAATTGATGTAATCACACCAATGAGAGCAACGATAAATGCAAACCAGAACCATCCAGATTTATCTCCAGAGCCACTACTGTTCGTCATAGAGAAGAACAAAACGATTGGCATGATGGCAACACCTACAATATTGGCACCAATCGTAGAACCAATACGGGCAAAAGTTGCCATTTTTTCACGTTCATGACTGTCAAGAGACAAGGCAGGAATCATTGACCAGAAACCGATATCTTTAATTGAGTAGAAGACATCCATTACAAGGTAGATAATTCCGAAAAGTACAAGGTACAAGAAAGGATTTGTTTTATTCAAACCACCTAAATCGGTGAAGAGAAGCAACAAGGCGATAGAACTGATGATACCACCACCAACTACCCATGGTTTGAATTTACCATACTTAGTATGAGTGTTATCAATCATGTTACCGATCAATGGATCGATAAATACTTCCAAGATACGCAAAATAGCGATGATGTTAGTAATTAATAGTACGTAGTGACTATTTTGCTTTGGATCACCTGTGTTAAACAAGTGAGTTGTCACAAACATGATAAAGTATGTTGACAACGTTGCATAGAAGACGTCGTTACCAAAAGCACCAGCTGAATAGGATAGACGAGACTTCATTTGACCTTTAGATTTTCCCATTACGAAAACCTCCTGTTAGTTGTTTTTTGAATACGCTTACATTATATAAGTATTAGTTTAAACCGTCAATAGTTTTAGTGATTTTTTACTAAATTTTTACTAAAACATGATTATTTTGATGAATTAAAATATTGGAAACCGATTTCATAGCTTACACTATGACCCTCCTCCAAGATGATATCTCCAAAATCTGTATGATTAACGGCATCTGGGAGTGTTTGAGCTTCCATAGCTATAGCTTCTCGTCCTTTTGCAATTGTTCCTTGATCTCTCGCAAAGTAAATATTATCCTCTATAATATCCATAGTATAAATAACTAAACCATTTCTGTTAGAGAAGATTTCAATACCATCTCCGCTTTCTTTGTCATGCAAAATAGCTACTTCTTTCACATGATCACAAGTTTCCCCTCCAACTACAAAGGCATCATCAAAACCATTATTTGCTTCAATTCGAGGTAGCAAGTCAGTTGTCTTTCTGAAATCATAATTTGTTCCATCTACATTAATTTTTTGTCCTGTAGGGATTAACTCAGAATCCAATTCCAAATGGTAGTCTGAATAGATTTTTAACTCATGAGTTGACAAATCTTGCTTGTCACTAAGATTAAAGTAGACATGATTGGTCGGATTAAAGACTGTTGACTCTGTAACATCGAAGGCTTCAAAGAAGATTGATAAGCGATTGCTGTTGTTAAGTCTGTAGGTAATAGAAACTGACATGTCACCAGGGAACCCATCGACACTTGAGTAAAGTCTTCTAACAAACTTTGTCTCAACATATTCCTCTGTCAAGTTTGTGACATAATTCCAATTTTGAACCTGCATTCCTTTTGGACCGCCATGTAAACAGTTTTCTCCCTCATTCTTAGGAAGGCTATAAAGAACCATATTATGAGTATACGAAGCTTTCCCAATTCTTCCAGCAACCCTACCAATGGACTGGCAGGCACATAAATTATTCTTATAGTAATCCTCGTAATCACTGAAACCAAGTACTATATTTTTAAGAGCACCAGTTTCCGTTGGAACCAAAAACTCCTGAAGTGTAGCACCTGTTGTGAGTGTGGAAATGACAACACCATTATCATTCTCCATCGTAATTTTGCTGACATCACCTGAGTCAACTTTTCCAATAATTTCGCAGCTTATTTTCATATTATTTCCTCAAAAAACAAAGAGTACAACAATTATATATACTCTTTGACTCTTTGTTTATTATTATTTTTTTAATTACCCTCGATCATCGTACCCTTTTGGATGGCTAGAATGCCATGCCCAAGCACTTGCGATGATTTTTTCGATGTTATCAAATTGTGGTTTCCATCCAAGAACTGTACGTGCTTTTTCAGATGAAGCAATTAATGTATCAGGGTCACCAGGACGACGATCAGCTTTTTCAGCTGGAATTTCTTTACCAGTTACCTTACGAGCTGCTTCAAGAATTTGAAGGTTTGAGAATCCTGTTGATGAACCTAAGTTAAAGGCTGTAGATTCATTTCCTTTACGAAGATATTCAACAGCAAGGAGGTGAGCATCAGCCAAGTCAAATGGGTGAACATAGTCACGAACATTTGTTCCATCAGGAGTGTTGTAGTCATCACCAAAAATCATGATTTTTTCACGAACACCTTGAGCTACTTGAAGGATAATTGGAAGAAGGTGAGTTTCTGGACCATGGTCTTCACCGATAGATCCATCAGGTTTTGCACCAGCAACGTTGAAGTAACGAAGTGGCACATATTTAATACCATAAGCTTTATCAGACCACTTCATGATAGTTTCCATCATCAACTTACTTTCACCATATGGGTTGATAGGATTTTGTGGTGTTGTTTCAAGAATTGGAATTTCTTCTGGGATACCGTAAGTTGCTGCTGTTGATGAGAAGACAATGTATTTAACACCGCATTCGTTCATAACTTCAAGCAATTTAACCATTCCAGCTGTATTGTTATCAAAATATTTGAGTGGTTTTTTTCCATTGATTCACCAACCAATGAATAGGCCGCAAAGTGAATAACGGCATCAACATCAGGATTTTCTTTGAAGACCTTTCTCATAAAATCTTGATCAGAGAGATCGCCTTGGTAGAAAATAGCATCTGGATGTACGGCAGCACGGTGACCTGTTACCAAACTATCTACTACTACTACTTTTTCTTGACCTTTTTCAACTAAGCGATCAACCATGTGAGAACCGATATAACCAGCTCCACCTAATACTAAAATTGCCATTTCTAATCTCCTTTCTTCAGAAAAACAATTAATCAGCTAAATTTACAAAATTTACAAAAGCTTTAAAGTTATTCAAGCCTTCATTATCAGATTTATAAACACCTGCATCTTCTAGTACACGAGCAAAGATATCTGCAACAGATTGTCGAACAACTTCTGTCACTTCCTCAGCCGTAACATTCGGATTTTGAGCTTTGAGTTCATCTGCCCATTCTTGGTGAATTGGAGCAACTTGGTTACCTTGACCTAATAGATAATCTTCAACATCTTTAAGTTCTGTTTTCAAACGAGGAGGAAGAATGGCCAATCCCATAACTTCAATCAAACCAATGTTTTCTTTTTTAATATGTTGAACATCTTTGTGTGGGTGGTAGATACCGTCTGGATGTTCTTCAGAAGTTTGATTGTCACGAAGAACCAAATCCAATTCAAATTTGCCGTCTTTTCTACGAGCAATTGGGGTAATAGTGTGGTGAGGTTGTCCATCAGACTCAGCCAAGACACCAGCTTTTTCGTCTGAATAACCACGCCAGCAATTGAGAATTTTGGTTGCTAGAGCAATTAGTCTTTCCTTGTCTTCACTTCTAAGACGAAGAACAGACATAGGCCAATTAACGATACCAGTCTCAACATCAGAGTATCCATCAAAGCTAACTTTTTCTTTAATGCCTGCTACTTCCATTGGGAAAGTGTGGCGACCACCTTGATAGTGTTCGTGTGTAAGAATTGAACCACCTACAATTGGAAGATCGGCATTTGAACCTGCGAAGTAACCAGGAAATGCTTCAACAATTGATAGGAGACGACCAAACGTCAATGGACTGATGTGCATTGGTTCGTGCTTACCATAAAAGAAGATAGAATGTTCATTAAAGTAAGCATATGGTGAATATTGGAAGCCCCAATCATTTTCTTCCATTTGGAAACGAATAACACGGTGATTACTACGTGCTGGGTGATTGATGCGACCTAGATATCCTTCATTTTCCATACAAAGTTGGCATTTTGGATAATCAGAAGCTACCGCATTTAGCTGCAGCGATGGCTTTTGGATCTTTTTCAGGTTTTGAAAGGTTAATCGTAATTTCCAAGTCACCGTATTTAGTTGGTGCTTTATATGCAATATTTTGTGCAATGGCTTTGACTTTCACATAATCATTTCGTTTACTTTGTGCATAAAAGTCAGCAATTGCTTGCTCTGGGTTAGATTTATAAGTATCCCAGAAGTTACGATTGACAAGGCTAGGGCTTGGTGTAATCAAGTCCATGAGTTGAGCACCGATGATATCTTGTTCTTCATTAAGTTCACCTACAGAACCAGCTTTAACACCTGCTTGAAGCAACTGGTCTTTAAGGTCAATCAATTCAGAGCTATCTGTTTCAACATCAGAAACTCCTTCTCCAACCAAAGCAAAAACTTTGTTTGTCAAATAGATACGGTCCAATTCCTCATAATCACTATTTTCAATAACCTGAGTTACAAAAGTGTTTACTAAATTTTCAGCCATAATCTCTACTTCTTTCTCATTAATCAAGTACTCGTGAACCGCCAGCTACTTCAGCAATATAGAAGCTTGGTGCATAACCAACGACTTCTTCATAACGTTGACCAACTGCTTTTTTGAAATCTTCAACTTTATCTTTATTTACAAGTGCGATGGCACATCCGCCGAATCCCGCTCCTGTCATACGAGCTCCAAGAACACCTTCTTGTTCCCATGCTGTGTGTGCCAAAGTATCAAGTTCAAGACCTGTAACTTCGTAATCATGTTCCAATGACACGTGAGAAGCATTCATAAGGCGTCCAAAGCCTTCCAAATCTCCTGCTTCAAGAGCTTTACGAGCTTGAAGTGTACGTTGATTTTCAAGAACTGCATGGCGAGCACGTTTGATACGGTTTTCATCTTTAATCAAGTAACTATAGGCATCAAACGTCCAGAGGTCCAATTCACCAAGTGTTTGGATATCAAGCTTTTCTTGGAGTTCAGATACTGCTGTTTCACATTCAGCACGACGTTCATTGTATTTAGAATCAGCCAATTCACGACGTTTGTTAGTGTTCATGATAACAACAACATTGTCTTTAAGGTCAAGTGGTACCAAATCATAATCTAAAGTATTTGTATCCAAGTAAATCGCACGTTGATCAGCTCCCATACCAATAGCGAATTGGTCCATGATACCAGAGTTAACGCCGATAAAGTCATTTTCAGTCTGCTTACCGATTTTAACCAAGTCAAGGCGTTCCAGTTTAAGGTCATAAAGTTTTTCAGCAATAACACCAATCAACAATTCCAAAGATGATGATGATGACAAACCTGATCCGTTTGGAATGTTACCATAGATGTAAATATCCATGCCTGAATCAATCGTATGACCAGCCTCTTGCAAGAAATGAAGAACACCTTTTGGATAGTTTGTCCAGTTGTGTTCTTTTTCAAAACGAAGATTTTCAAGTGGTACTTCGATGATTCCCTTATCTTCAAAGTTACCTGAGAAGAAACGCAAAACTTTGTCATCACGTTTACGGGCCGCTCCGTAAGTACCTAGAGTAATAGCTGCTGGGAACACATGTCCACCGTTGTAGTCTGTGTGTTCACCAATCAAATTAATACGACCTGGAGAAAAGAAAGTATGGTCTGCTTCTACACCAAAAACTTCTTTAAACTTTTCTCTTAACTGTGATGTCTTCATAGGATGTACCTCGCTTATTCTTTTTTACACTAACAGTGTAACCCCTTTCACAAGGAAAATCAATGTTTTTACTGTTTTTTTAGTAAAATATAGGTAAAATTTTAGAATTTATGGTATACTTTGGAAGAAAGGAGAACAAAATGGCTACATTAAAAGATATCGCAAAATTGGCTGATGTATCAATCGCAACTGTCTCACGTGTTCTCAACCAAGATGAAAACCTCTCCGTTACTGAAGAAACCAGGCACCGTATTTTAACTGCGGCAGATGAAATCGGATATACCAAACATAAGAAAATCGGAAACTTGAAAAAAGAGAAACATCAAGTGGCAATTATCCAATGGGTAAGTGAGGAAGATGAGTTAGACGACATCTACTATTATAATATTCGACTCGGCATTGAAAAAGGGCTCAGGAACTCGACTACGAGATTCTACGATATTTTAACGATATCCCCTTTAACCTGGCTGAAGAGGTTATCGGAGTAATTTGTATCGGAAAATTCAGTAAATCTCAAATTTCTGATTTTGAAGCACTGGGGAAACCCCTTGTATTTGTGGATAGCGATACCTTAACCCAGGGACACCCTTGTGTCACGACCGATTTTGAAAATGCTGTTCAGACTGCCCTCCAATATTTAAAAAAACAAGGGTGTCAATCAATCGGACTTTTAACAGGCGAGGAGAAGACAACCGACTTGCAAGAAATTATTACTGATTCACGTCGGCGTGCCTATCGCAATTTTTGTATTGAAGAGGGAATTTACGACGCTAATCTCATTTTGACAGGAAACTTTAGTGCTCTATCTGGTTATGAACTTATCAAAGCTAAACTAGAGACACAGGAGAAACTTCCAGATGCCTTTTTTGCCGCAAGTGATAGCTTAGCTATTGGAGCACTCAAAGCTTTTCAAGAAGCTGGCCTCATTGTTCCAGATCAGATTCAAATCATTTCTTTTAACGATACAATCATGGCAAGACAGGTATTTCCTCCCTTATCTTGTGTCACGGTCTACACCGAAGAAATGGGACGAACGGCCATGGATGTCCTCAATAAACAAGTCCTGGCTCCACGAGAAATTCCAACTCTTACCATGTTAGGTACGAAATTAACCTTGAGGGGTAGTACGAAGGAAAGGACAATCCGACTGCCAACTAACCCATGATTACTCAATAGACTAAAAAGTGGTCGTCAACTGTAAGTTGACAACCACTTTTTATTTCACTTTCACACAAATAGCATCCCAGGCTTGGAGTTTTCCTTGGTCTGCAATTGGCTCTAATTCGGTATTTGCAATGACAACTTCTGCTTTGTCAAAATCATAACAGAAGTCTTGTTCTTGGTCTGATAGGTTGACTACAACCAGATAACTGCTATCTTTGGTTTTCCGAATATAAGCAAACACTTTGTCAGTTGTCTCCAAGAGTTCAAAGTCAGCATCTACCAACCAATCTTGAGTCTTACGAAGCTCTACGAGCTTCTGATATGTATAGAAAATTGATTCTGGATTGGCAAGGGCTGATTCAACATTTATGTCCTTATAGTTTGGATTAACAGGTAACCAAGTCTTATCCGATATGCTAAATCCAGCATTTTTAGATGTATCCCATTGCATTGGTGTTCGAGCATTGTCACGACCCACCTGACGGATTTGGTCCATGATAACTTCTATCGATGCCCCTTTTTCGAGAGCCTCTTTGGCATAGTTGAGAGATTCAATGTCATTCAATTCTTCCAAAGTTCTAAAAGGATAATTGGTCATGCCGATTTCTTCACCTTGATAAATGTAAGGTGTTCCTCTCATCAGATGAAGGAGGATAGCCAAGGCCTTGGCTGACTTCTCACGATAGACACCAGTATCTCCCCACATTGAGAGAATACGAGGTAAGTCGTGGTTGTTCCAAAAAGTGAGTTCCACCCTTGTCCCAACTCTAACTCGGTTTGCCATTTATTAAAAATAGCCTTAAGTGCTGAAACATCCAACTCCTTCTCATACTCCCATTTAGGGCTATCTGGCTTATGCTGAAGTCCAATATGTTCAAACTGGAAAACCATTGAAAGTTCTTGATTATCAGGATTTGAATACTGTTTAGCAATTTCAGGTGTCGCTCCCCAGGTTTCACCAACGGTTAGAAGGTCATGCTTGCCAAAGCTCGCCTGGTTCATTTCCTTGATGTAATCGTGAAGCCTTGGACCGTTTGTATCAATCAGTTGATCTGGAATCTTACCAATCATATCAATCACATCCATGCGGAAACCACCGATTCCCTTATCAATCCAGAAATTCATCATGTCATAAACTTTCTGGCGCAACTGTGGATTTTCCCAATTGAGGTCTGGCTGTTTCTTACTAAAGAAATGCAGATAATATTGCCCTGAGGTCTCATCATATTCCCAAGCAGATCCACTAAAGATAGATACTAACTCATTAGGTTTATCTCGCCAGATGTAGAAATCTCGTTCAGGACTTTCTGGATTTTTACGCGCTTCGATGAACCATGCATGTTCATCAGAGGTATGGTTAACCACCAAGTCCATAACAATTTGAATATCACGCTTCTTGGCTTCCACCAAAAGCTCATCCATGTCACTCATGTCTCCAAAAATATCTGCAATAGCCTCATAGTTAGCGATATCATAGCCATTGTCATCCATTGGACTGTCATAGACAGGCGAAAGCCATAGGGCTGTTATTCCGAGTTTTTGAAGATAATCTAGTTTACTTGTAATCCCCTTGAGATCACCGATACCATCACCATTGGAATCCATGAATGATTTAGGGTAAATTTGATAAATCGTAGCTTTATGCCACCAGTATTTGCATGATTCTACTCCTTGTTTTTATTATCATCATGAGTCTGATGGTTCTATTTTACGTTTTTCTAGAAGTTATGCAAGCGTTTTCTCTCGTTGTTTAAAACATTTCAATGACCTATACTCCAGACTCCTTAAATTTTTGGTAATGTTGAAAAACAATAGAGTTGAAATGTAAGGTTAGCCTTTGATTATTTTAACAATACAAAAAAACGATAGTTAATACGGCTCTATAATTTCTGTAGTGGGTAAAACTACTGTAGAGATTATAGAGCTTTTTGAATGCAGACAAAAAGTCCCATAAGAACTATAATGAAAAGCAACCAAACCATCATTAGGAAGAACTTATGAGACTTATTAAGAATACCACAGAATTAATCGGAATTAAAGACCAAAATATCAATATTTCACTTGTTTTTGAAACTGATACTCATATCGAGATTCAAGCAAAACTCGATTATCCTGCACCATCATGTCCTCATTGCCATGGAAAAATGATCAAGTACGACTTTCAAAAGCCTTCTAAAATCCCTCTTCTCGAACAAGCGGGAACTCCAACACTACTACGTCTGAAGAAACGCCGCTTCCAGTGTAAAAAAATTGTAGGAGAGTCACGGTAGCTGAGACATCAATCGTTGAGAAAAAAACTGTCAAATCTCCAACCTTGTCCGACAAAAGCTTACACAACTCCTAACTGAGAAGATGTCACTAACTGATATTGCCAGAAAGCTTCGTGTGTCGACGTCCACTGTCTATCGTAAGCTCGACCAGTTTACTTTCAAGGAACATTATGACAAGCTCCCTACTGTTATGTCCTGGGATGAGTTTGGGTTCAAGAAAGGGGAATTCGCTTTTGTAGCCCAGAATTATGAGACAAACGAACTCATAACCATCCTTGATAATCGTCGCCAAACCACTATACGAAACTACTTTTTGAAGTATCCATTGAAAGTCCGACAACAGGTACAGTTTATCACGATGGATATGTCTGGGACCTATATGCCACTAGCCAAAAAACTTTTTCCAAACGCCAAAATCGTTCTTGATCGTTTCCACATTATCCAGCACCTTGGTCGAGCATTTTTAAAGACAAGAATTGCTATTATGAACCAGTTTGATAAGAAGTCACTACCCTATCGAGCCTTGAAAAAAATCACTGGCGACTCTTTCAAAAGGACAGCCGTAAGCTATCGCTCAACTCTTTTTTTATTCAAAGACTTTCCGACAAACTTTAGCACCACATGAAGTCGTTGAGAAGACTCTAGACTTTTCAGAAGAGCTCGCTAATGACTACAACCTCTATCAGCTTTTGCTTTTTCACTTTCAGGAGAAGAGGGTAGATGAGTTTTTTGAGTCAATAGAGGAGAACATGAGCAAGGTCAATCACTACTTTCAAACGGTCTTTAGGACTTTTCTTAGACACAAGCAATACATCAAGAATGCGCTAGAAACTGACTATTCAAACGCGAAACTCGAAGCGACTAACAAGTTGATCAAAGACATCAAACGGTTGGGCTTCGGTTTTAGAAACTTCATCAACTTTAAGAAACGTGTCTTCATCACTCTAAACATAAAAAAAGAGAAGACCTATCAGGTCCTCTCTAGATGTTAGCTTTTCGTCACCCACTACAGTTGACAAAGAGCCGTTAATACCTTAACCGTCGCTTTTTTACTTTTTGGGCAAGACCATAACAAAGCGCCTCCCCGTAGAACTTTCCTCAAATCTATAGCTAAGTTCCTCATGTTCTAGAAGGTATTTGACCACAAAAAGTCCTAATCCCCCTTCTTTCTTAGCTTGAGCTTTAGTTGAAGAATTTTCTTTAGATACAATTGTATTTTCAATGACAAAATCGGTTCCTCCATTTTCTAAACCTATTCGAACCACTCCACCCTTATCAGAATGCTTGACGGCATTACTGATAATATTTGAGAGAACCAATTTCAAAATAGCTAAATTCATGAAAATACTAGTTATCGGAAGATAATTTTCAATTGATAGGGAGCGAGTCTCAACCAACACTTGATTTTGAGTGAGTATGCGATTTACCACATCATCTAACTGGATCCACTCCTTGTCTCCAGCCAATTCTTGGACAGAGGACAGGGACAGGATTTCTAGAACGATCTGGTTCATCTCATCGACGATATCGAGGGAGACCGACAGGTAGCGGTCCCGATCCTTGTAGCGGCCAATATTATCTCGCATATTTTCTAGGATAATTTTCAAGCTAGCTAGAGGCGTCTTGAGTTCATGCGAAGCCCCTCTTAGAAATTCGACCTTCATCTGCTCTAACTTCAGATTTCCTGTTTCTGCTGCTCTAGATTGTCGATTACTTCTAGGAGATGGTGATAGAGGTCGTTGATCTGTTGCTTGAGAACGCCGATCTCATCCTGCGAGTGAATGGGAAGACTAGCTGTCCGATCCAGGCGCTTCATCCGCTTGGTCATCTGCTTGATCTCAAGGATTGGAGCAGAAATCATGCGGGCATAGAGATAGGAGGCAATCAGCGACAGAACAAAGGAAGCCAGAAGACTATAGGGAAGAAAGCCCAGACTGATGTCCCGCGCTTCCTTTTGAGAATCGACGGTCGCTAAGAATTGCAAGGTCAAGTCTTGTCCTTCTTTAGTCTGAATTTTTCGCTCTTCAATGACCAAGGAATTATTCTGGCTGTTAGGGTTTACGAGTAGGTCATCCTTGACCTCTATGGCATTTTGTTTTTCCTTGCCCTTGATAGATATCTTGATATCATTAGTCTTGGAATAAAGGTCGATGACGGACTCAATGGTCCCTTCTTCCTGCCCCTGGAAACTCTTAGCTAGGGCCTCTGATTTCTTCAAAATCGTCTGGCGCTGGGACTCGATATAGGTCGAGGGGAAAATAAAGTAAACCGAAGCGTGTAGAAGGATGACTAAGCCACTAAAAAGGGCAAAGGTGATCAGAAAGATCTTTGCAAAGATACTCCGTTTGGTCATGGTCTCTCCAATTTATAGCCGACATTGCGTACCGTTACGATACAGTCCAGCTCTAGTTTTTTTCGTAGTTCCTTGATATAGACATCAATCACCCGGTCAAAAGGAATCTCCTCCGTCTCCTTCCAGACGGCATCAAGGATCTGAGAGCGGGTCCGGGCCTTGCCTTCATGCTGGAGCAAGTATTCCAAGATTTCCAACTCCTTGGCGTTCATGGAAATAGCTTGCCCAGCTAGGCTGGCGGTATAACTCTCAAAATCCACCCGCACATCTCCATATGTGAAAACCCGGGAAGGTTGGAACTTTTTAAAAATAGCTTCGATACGGACTCTCAATAGAGACAAGGAGAAGGGCTTCTCCAGATAGCCATCTGCCAACTCTCCAAAGGCCGTCAACTTATAGTCCTCGTCATGGAAGGCCGTCAGCATGAGGACAGGGACTGAGCTGGTCTTCCGGATGGTCTTGAGCACTTCCAAGCCATTGAGGATAGGGAGCTGGATGTCCAGCAAGACCAGATCCGGCGCCTCTCTGTGAAAGAGGTCCAGAGCCTCATGGCCATCACCTGCTTCAAAGACCTCATGGCCACATTCCATGAGATAGTCGCTCATCCCTTCTCGAATCAGGACTTCATCTTCTACGATTAGTATCTTCATACATTATCCTTTAATCTATATATGGTCTCTTTCTTCCATTATACCGTTTTTTATAGGTGCAGCAAACTTATCATTCAACATCAACTAAGAGATCCTTGGGTTTCTTGTGAAGAAGCCAGCGAGAAGAAATCAAGGATACCAAGCTTAAAATAAATCCACCGACTAGAATGACTACCAAAAGTTGCTTAGGTTGGACTGTCATGTGAATCTGAGTTAGAGTCTTACTGAAGCTTTCTGCCTCAGCCCCTCCACCAAGATTTGCAGCTAGAGATTCTTTGGTCATTTGCTTATTGATACCTTCTGTTACATTGGAAAGGACTGTATTACCAACTTTTTCGGCAAAGAAACTAGCTAAACCATATGACAAAAGAAAGGCTGGTAAGGCAATCATCAGCAATTCTATTAAAAATTGACCCGCAACCTGTGTCTTTTTAAGTCCCAAGGCCAAAAAGATACCAACTTCTCTACGACGAGCATTTAACCATAAAATTAACAGAAGGGTTAGCAATAAACTTGTAAAAATGAGACTTCCAATAAACATACGGTTTGCCACACGATACATCCCAAGAATAGATTTCTGTAAAGCAGGGTAATTTGACGAGCTCTTAACAAGATCGTAGAGGGACCAGTTAATATTCAACTTTTTAATCTTTGCTATCAAGGAATCAAGATTTTGATCGCCTTTAGCAAAGAAAGTGGCATCCTCATAAGTGGCAGTTTCTACAGTATTACCATAGAGTTTTGCTACTGTATCTAGATCAGTGATGAGGGTGTTTTCATACAACTCCTGAGCATAGGTAACGGCTGCTTTATTTTGACCAGAAAATAAACCTTTGATAGTCACTTCTACTGTTTCATCAGCCCTTTTTTCGTTATCAGCATCATAGAGATTAGATTTAAGCTTTACTTTATCTCCTACATTAAGACCATTCTTTAGCTAAATCATCGTGCATCAAGATTTGATTATGATCCTTATCGGTTAGATGCTCTCCTTCAACTAGTTTATAAGCACCTGAAACAAATTTGTCTTCTTTTGATGAGTCATTGACTCCTGTCAACATCAAGGTAGACTTAAAATTTTTAGCACGTTCTGGAGACTGATTTTGTAGCGTTTGCTCTGTTTCGATAATCTCATAATCTAGTAAATCACCAATACCATTTATCCGTTTTATAGTCGAAACAATCCCTTTAGTCTCACTAATCTTTTTAATATCTTCTCCCTTAAGATTTCCAGCCCCACGAGGAGTTCCAGGATTCGTGTTACGATTAATCTGCATTGAAAAACTATTGGTAATTGACCCTAGACTCTTGGATGCAGCTTCTTGGGTTGCACTTCGCATAGCAAGTCCTAACAAACTAAGAGTACTCATCAAAAGAATAATAATTAACAGTAATAGTGACTTTGACCATTTTCGTGTAATATATGCAAAAGCGTTTCGAAACATAAGAGTCCTTTCTTTATTTTTTCTTTTCTATGAGTTGTTTCTTCTTCAACTCTAAAACCACATCAGATGCCTGAGCAACTTCCTTACTGTGCGTAACAACTATGACACATTTTTGGCGATCTAAGGCCATTCTTTTAAGGATAGCAATAATATCCTTCGCAGTTTCCTCGTCTAGATTTCCTGTCGGTTCATCTGCTAAGATAATTGGAGCCTCTGAAACCAAAGCTCGCGCAATAGCTACACGTTGTTGTTGCCCACCTGAAAGTTGCAGGACATTTCGATTAATTTGTTTTTCATCTAATCCCAATTCAGAAAGTATCTTCCTATCAGCATTTTTATTAACAAGTCGTACATTTTCTAAAGGTGTAAGATAATCAATGAGATTGTAATTTTGAAAAACAAGCGCAACATGGTGTCTACGATGATAACTAGAGCCTTTTTTCTTGATATTTTCTCCATTAAACAAGACCTGCCCCTTCTTGGGATAATCAAGACCTGCCAAAAGTGAAAGTAAGGTCGATTTTCCCGCTCCAGATTGCCCAATAATACTATAAAATTTACCTTTCTCGAAACGATAATTCACCTTCGAGAGGATAGCTTCACTTTTATTTTGATAACTATACGTAACATCTTTGAGTTCTAACATAGTGTTCCTTTCTCCTTAACTCATATTAGATAAGATTTCTTTTGGAGTTTTACGCCAAATGAGACCTGTTGTCACACCGAGCGATAATATTACCAAGACTAGAAGACTTAGATAAGATTGGCCTAAAGGTAGTCCCTGAGGTATTTGATCTAATAACTGAAGAGCCTGCTGCTGTCCTTGCTGTCCTATAAATTCTTGCAAAAACAGTCGACTTAGTAGCCGTCCAATAGCAAGGGCAGGTAGCAAAGACATAAGGGACACCAACAATATCTCCATAAGAAATTGAGCAAAAATGCGTCCCTTACTCTTCCCAATTGCTAAAAGAATACCTATCTCATGATTTCGCTCACGCGTCCATAGTGCCATTAAAAATGAGAGGACCCCTGCTCCTGTAACAATTAAACTAATCATCATCGTTCTGACGATTCCTTGTAGCGCTTTAGACGATTCCTTCAAGGAGTCAAAAGCCTTACGGTCCTCGTCTAAACGTAGACGATTCCAATCGATTTCCAATTGTTCCACTTGTTTAATGACTTGATTGAGTCTATCTGGATTCTTAATACCAAAGGATAATTTTGTCACTAACTTATCAGTCAAATTAAGCAGTTGGCTATTATCGTCATAATGGAGGAAGATTTGATTTTCACTTAAATCTGAGGACATTCCAGTAAATGTCTCCTCCTTCTTGCCAGAAAAAATACCAACGATATCAAAGGTCATTTCCCTAGCTCCACTTTCAGTCATCTGGAAATTGGACAAGGTCAGCTTATCTCCGACGCTTAGCTTATTTTTCCTAGCAAGCGATTCATGAATCATAATTTGCCTTTTAGCAGATATGTGCTTCCCCTTAATGAGTTGAAAAGCACCACTCCTAAAATCAACACTTTGGCCTGTTTCCTTAGTAAAAGTGGCTCCCAAGGCTTGATTAGCCTCATTATTAAGATCATCACGTTCCACCGTTTGTTTTCCTGTAACTACCTTCTTATCGATAAGTCGCACCGGACTTACATATTGAGGTATCGTTGAAATCACATCAGATAGATGACTAATCTTTGCCCCCTCTTTCCAGGAAAAGGCACTCCCTCTTTCTTTACTTACCAGATCAAAACTTGCCCCACTTGACTTCCTGATTTGTGCCTCCATTCCTCCACCAACTTGCATAAGAGAAAAACAAAAGTACAAGCAAGATAATATCAAAAATAAAATAAGAAAAAGGATAAAATTCCGCGTTTTTTTGCGGAAAATATAAGCAACTGCCTGTTGTAAGAGAACCATCTTCCACCTCCATTTAAGACATTGGCCCTCAGCTACACCAAAGATAAATGAGGACTCTTCATTTTTCTTATCCTAATTATAGACGACAAATGTGAAACCTTTATGAAATTCAATATTCTAAAGTGATTGTTATCTAAAAATCTAACTGCTGAGATGAGAACTCCAATTAAATAATAACTCTAAAGGACTATCATAAAAAATACGTTTCATGATTGACTTCACATCTTTTTCTCCCATAAATCGTCTTTCGCTAATAGCATTTACCCTCGGCATTTGATATAATTTTTCTCAGAGGTATTTTTATTTATGAAGAAACAAGCTTTTAGTTCTGAACAGTATTTGAATCTGCAACGCGACCATATTTTGGATCGCATTAACCAGTTTGACGGCAAGCTCTACTTGGAGTTTGGTGGTAAGATGTTGGAAGATTTCCACGCTGCCCGCGTCCTTCCTGGTTATGAACCTGACAATAAAATCAAGCTCCTTCAAGAGCTCAAAGATCAGGTCGAAGTAGTCATTGCCATCAATGCTAGCAATATCGAGCATTCTAAGGCTCGAGGTGACCTTGGCATTTCCTACGACCAAGAGGTCCTTCGTCTGATTGATAAGTTCAACGAGCTCAATATCTATGTGGGTTCTGTTGTTATTACGCAGTATTCTGGTCAACCTGCAGCTGATGCTTTCCGTAACCAATTGGAAAAAAATGGCATCACGTCTTACATCCACTACCCTATCAAGGGCTATCCAACGGATATGAACCATATCATTTCTCCTGAGGGTATGGGGAAAAACGACTATATCAAGACTAGTCGTAACCTTATCGTCGTTACTGCCCCTGGTCCTGGTTCTGGTAAATTGGCGACATGTATGTCTAACATGTACCACGACCAAATCAATGGCATCAAGTCAGGTTATGCTAAATTTGAAACCTTCCCAGTTTGGAATTTACCACTTCATCACCCAATTAACTTGGCCTATGAAGCTGCCACTGCAGACCTTGATGATGTCAATATGATTGACCCATTCCACTTGGAAACTTACGGCAAAACTACGGTAAACTACAACCGTGACATCGAGATTTCCCAGTTCTCAAACGTATGCTTGAACGTATCCTTGGTGAGTCTCCTTATGCTTCACCTACAGATATGGGTGTTAACATGGTTGGTTTTGCCATTACAGATGATGAGGCTGCCAAAGAAGCTTCTAAACAAGAAATCATCCGTCGCTACTATCAAACTGTACTTGATTTCAAAAATGAACGCGTTCCTGAAACCGCTGTCAAGAAGATTGAGTTGCTCATGAACGATCTTGGTATTACTCCTGAAGATCGCCAAGTGGTCGTTGCAGCACGCGCTAAGGCTGAAGAAACAGGTGGTTCTGCTCTTGCCCTCGAATTGCCAAATGGCCAAATCGTCACTGGTAAAAATTCAGAACTCTTTGGTCCAACTGCGGCTGCTTTAATCAACGCTATCAAGACTTCTGCAGGTATTGATAAGGATACTAAACTTATCGAGCCTGAGGTGGTTAAACCTATCCAAGGTCTGAAAATTGACCATTTAGGTAGCCGTAACCCTCGCCTCCACTCAAACGAAATCCTCATTGCCTTGGCCATCACAGCTGCTAACAATGCGGATGCAGCGCGTGCCATGGAGGAACTTGGTAACCTCAAGGGTTCTGAAGCCCACTCAACCATCATCCTTACTGATGAAGACAAAAATGTTCTCCGTAAGCTTGGTATCAATGTGACCTTCGACCCTTACTATCAATACGACAAATTGTATCGTAAGTAATAAATCACTAGAAACATCAAAGACCTCAGTTTTAGCAACTGAGGTCTTTTAGAATGTAATTTAGCTGGAAAAAGAAAAAAGGGAAACTCTATCGAGTTCCCTTTTTGATAACCCACTCTTTCGTCTCGACCCGTTCCCAATGAAAAGGGAGTGGCCTAGCATTATTATGAAAAAGTGAGTTAAAGGTATCAAACAGAGGGCTAAGCCACTCCCGATTCTAATCAGCCTACGATTTCTAACTTGAGAAAAGGTAAGCTAAAAAGCAAAATTATAGTAGATAGGACTGCCACAAGTGGGAGGTAACGACCTCCAACAAGATAGAGTAACAATGGTGCTATCGCTATGAAACGATTTAGAAAATTGCTAGTAACACGAACGGTTTGTCCGTCCTCGACAGTAATGGTGTTAGACTTGTAACCCAACTTTCCGACACTCAAACGAGCTTTCGACGATGGTAGGGAAACGCTCACGTCTTCCACTCCAGAAACTGTCCCCACAAGACTACTGTCTACGCGAATAGGACTCTTTCTAGCTACCTTGCTCGCTTCAATTGTTATACTAGCCACTAGCCATCTCCTTTTCCTATCTTTCTACTTACAGTATACACTTTTTGAAACGCTTACACAAGTGAAATGACTGTTAAATCAGGATTTCTTGAAAATGGTTTATGTTTTCAAAAGTTCTTAAAACGCTTTGAGGGACTTTGGAAATATTGGATTTTTAAATAGTAAAAAGGGCACAGTCCTATCTAATACAGAACTGAACCCTTTCCTATAACAATTTGTCTATCCTGTTGGGATAAGTGCCTGAGGGGGATAATATTCCTATACGGGAATGGTGGCACTTTCCCTACAAAAGAGCAAATTTACTTAGGCTAATCCATGAACATAAGCATCTACAGCAACGATGGCTTGCGCAATATCAGAAGCTTTCACCTCAAATGGCATTTGATGGATAGTTTCTCCTTCGATTGTTGCTTGTTGACCAACCTTGAGAAGATCTTCGTAACTTGCATTTTCAAGATGCATTTCTTTAAGAGTGGTTGGCATGCCAATTTGTTGATAGAAACGAATGTATTTATCCAAAACTTCTTTTGGACGATTTTCCAGGAACAATTGTACAAGAGTTCCGTAGGCTACTTTTTCACCATGAGTCAAATGGTGAATATCGCCAGTGAGGGCTGTGAAACCATTATGGATGGCGTGAGCCGCAGCCAAGCCACCACTTTCAAATCCGATACCACTGAGAAGGGTATTGGCTTCAATGATGTTTTCAAGGGCTGGCGTTACCACTTTTGCTTCACAGGCAGCCATGGCTTGTAAACCATCTGCAAAAAGGATTTCTTCACAGCGTTCAGCAATGGCAACACCAGCAAGTGTTTGGTGTTTGCCTAGCATGGTTTTACCATTTGCTTGCATAACTGCCCTAGCTTCTACCCAAGTTGCTAAGCCATCTGCAATACCAGAAGCGAGCAAGCGTTTTGGTGCTTGAGAGATAACCTTACTATCGACCAAAACCAATTCTGGGTTCTTAGAATAGAAGATGTAGCGTTCAAACGCACCCTCGTCCGTATAGATAACAGACAAGGCTGAAACTGGAGCATCTGTAGATGCAATGGTAGGAGCAATCACTACTGGTGATTTTAGAAGATCTGCGATGGCTTTAGCACTATCAATAGTCTTACCGCCACCTAAACCAATGACTAAATTACAGCCCTTTTCTTTGGCCAAACTTACCACACGATTAATTTCATTATCTGAAGCTTCACCATTAAAGAAGACTGGAACAACTGTAAGTCCATTTTGAACAAGATATTCTTCGAAACGTTGACCCACAATGTCATAAACTACTGAATCACACAATAGTACAGGGTGACTTCCTAGTTCCAAAATGGTTTTTGCATTTTCAAATAAGGCATTTTCACCTTGAATGTAACGTGAAGGACTTGCAAAATTTCTCATAGTCTTTCTCCTTTGATATAAATGTATTTATATAGAATCAATTAAATGACCTTAGTTCTATGGGATATAGAGCTAAAAACTCACTTTAATTGACAGTATATCTATTTGGAGTCAGTACATAAGTCTAATTTTTTACTCTGTTTTCAAAACTCCTACTCTTCTTCTGGGTAGGTCAAACCCCAGTCTTTGCGGAGTTGTGTCATGAGGTCCATGACATCTCGACTGTAATTGAGGTAGGTATGATCATCCTCGCCTGCAACAGCTGCTTCCATATCGAGGACCTCATACTGGAGGGCTTTAGCGGTTTCTCCTGCTTCGATGACTTCTTGTGAGCCATCTTCCGTATAAGTGATGACCGCTTTTTGCCCACGTGGGTACTCATAAAGTTCGATATAGCCCTTGTCATAAGCAATAGTACCACGTTTAGGTTGTTTAGCATGAAGGCTTAGCGTCACCGTCGCCATTTCCCCTTCTGCATTGGTAAGGAGAATACCCGCTTGTTCATCAACACCAGTTGGAGCTAATTTAACCTGTGAAACCATCTCTGTCGGTTGCGACGTCATGAACCAACGTACGAAAGATAAGGCATAGACACCGATATCAAGTAAAGCACCACCTGCCAGATTACGATTGAAAGCGGTTGGTCATGTCATATTCTTTATAGGAACCAAAGTTCATCTGGATAACCTTAAGAGGTCCCAACTTACCACTTTCCACGATTTCAGAGAGTTTTCGATAGATAGGCATATGGAAAATGGTCATGGCTTCTGCCAGTTTGACATGATTTTCTTCAGCAAGTTTTATAGCTTCTGCCAATTCCTCACTATTTAGGGTGATGGATTTTTCACAGAGGACGTGCTTGCCAGCTGCTAAGGCCTTGCGAAGGTAATTAATATGCGTATTGTGAGGCGTTGAGATGTAGATAATATCCACTTCAGGATCTTCAAAGACTTGGTCAATCTCTTCATAAACCTTTTCAATACCATATTTCTCAGCGAAGGCTACACCCTTGTCATAGGTACGATTGGCAACGGAATAGAGTTTCCCGCCAAGAGCTTCCAAAGCTTGTGCCAATTCGTTGGCAATAACGCCAGTTCCAAGACTAGCCCAGTTGTACTTAATTTGATTTGTCATAGTTTTCCTTTATTCTATTTTTGAATAGTCAATTCATTAATCTGAGATAAGATTTCAACCTCACTCGCTCCTGCCTGAAGCAAGGCTGCAGCCGCATAAGCCCCCTCAATGAGAGGTACCTGTTGAATAAGGATTTCCTTGTCTGAAAATTCCTCAAGCATTTCCAAATTCATACGGGCACTGCCTAAGTCGTAAAAAGGCCAGAAGGCGATTGGCTGGCTGACTGTCCACAGCCACTTGAACATGGTCAAAACTAGATCCCAGGCCGCCATCTTCCAGACCACCTGTAGCCGTCAAAGGGATATCTGGAGCGACTTCACGAATCAGGCTCACCAAACCTTTAGCAATATCCGCAGAGTGGGACACAATCACAATTCCAAGTTCTGGCATATCCTAGCCCTCCGCTTCTAGCAAGGCTTTGAAGAGTAGACCAGACGAATAAGAGCCTGGATCAATGTGACCAATAGAACGCTCACCTACATAAGAGGCACGCCCCTTGGTAGCCACAACTTCCTTGGTTGAAAGAACAGCTTGATCAATAAGGTCATTGGTTAATTGACCTTGTTTGACAGCTTCAACAACTGGGTGCCAAACATCCACCATGGTCTTTTCACCAACTTGTGCATGACCACGTTTTTTTAATCATCTCGAGACCTGCCTCAAGCACTCCTGCCAAATCTTGACCAGCTTGTTCAGCCTTCATCATGCCCATAAAGGCAGACCCATAAAAGCGGACCTGAGGCACCGCCAACCTTACTAATCAAGGCCATAGACACCGCCTTGAACACTTCTGCTGCACTTTGTGGTTCAGTGCTGTTAATAGCCTCGATGGCTGCCGCCATGCCACGCGCCAAGTTAGCACCATGATCACCATCTCCAATAGGACCGTCTAATTCAGACAAGTGGTCTTTTTTTCTGCTTCAACCTTTTGATCAAAGCATTGCATCCATTTTACTGCAACTGTTTTATCCATAATATACCCTAATTTCTAGTTTTCATGTCAGACTACCAAGCAATGGTCTTAACAGGACTCTCCAGAGCCTCAAGCCAAGCGTCATCTTCAATCTTCATGAGCGTCAATGAAAGACCTGCCATATCAATCGATGTCATGTAGTTACCTAATTTTTTATAGGCCACTTCTAGTCCAACTTCTCCAAGAATGCTTGCTACATCGTTAGCAAAGATATACTGCTCCATGAGAGGTGTCGCACCCATACCATTGATGAGAAGGGCATAGCGTTCACCTGCCTTAGCCTCAAAAGCTTCAAGGAGTTTCCCTGTCAATTCTTCAGCTAACTGGCGAGATGGTTGCATAGACTCCTTACGATAGCCTGGCTCACCATGAATACCAATACCGTACTCGATTTCATCCTCAGCTAGGACAAAACCAGGCTTACCAACCTCAGGAACCGTTGCACCGCTAAGGGCCAAACCAATGGTGTGGATGTTAGGAACGATCTTGTCAGCCAAGTCTTTGATTTCAGCCAGAGACTTACCTTCACGAGCCGCATGACCTAGGATTTTGTGAACGAAAATAGTACCTGCAACCCCACGACGACCTTGTGTATAGAGGCTATTTTCCACAGCAATGTCGTCGTCAACAACAACGCTAGCTACTTCAATCCCTTCCATCTCAGCTAATTCTTGAGCCATCTCGAAATTCATGATGTCACCAGAGTAATTTTTAACAACCATGAAGACACCAGCCCCTTGGTCCGCTTCCTTGATAGCTTCCAAAATCTGATCTGGCGTTGGTGACGTGAAGACAGCACCTGCAATGGCTGCAGAAAGCATACCATCACCTACAAAACCTGCGTGAGCTGGCTCGTGACCACTTCCACCACCAGAAATGAGACCAACCTGACCAGCAGCCTGCTCATTTCTTGCGATGATGTCAAACCCCTCAACACGATGTACCAAATCACTGTGAACATAAGCCAAGCCATCTAGCATCTCTGTCACTACATTTTCAGGTTTATTGATAATTTTTTTCATGGAATTGCCTCCTTTTCAAAGGTATCAACTATTTGCACTTACATTGGCTTCCTTCTGTGATTGTTAATTCCCTTTAAATAAAGGACTTCAAGGCTTTTTGAGAAAGACAGCGTAAAAATATGTAAACGCATACATTTAATAATTTAATTGTAGCATTTGCCTCTATCAATAGCAAGGCAAAAGTCAAGACCTCCATTTTCCTGACTTCTATCATTAAGTAGAAGAAAAATCTCATAGAAAGTCCTATTTTAGTCGCCAAAGCTATTGAAAAACCACCATTCAAACCTTATAATGGAATGACGAATTAAGCGATAAGGAGGTTCAAATGACCATCGATTTCCAAAGAGAGACAGAAACAGAAACTAAAAACGAAATGGATGCCGTCCTTCAGGCTGGCCGTGTCCTTATGGAGAGCGGTGCTGAGATTTACCGTATTGAAGACACCATGGGGCATATGGCCAAGTCTCTTGGTATCAGAGACTTTTCCACTTACGTGGTCAATCGAGGGGTAATGATCTCCGGACTCAACCGATCTGGTCTTAAGGAGTCTCGTGTCCTAGCTACCTCAGCTCCTTCTATCCATCTGGGCAAACTCGAGGAAGTTAACCGCCTGTCTCGTGAACTGGCAGAGCAACCAAATCAGCCTGTCTCTAGCATTTTTCAAAAGCTGAAAACTATTGAGCAGAAGACTTTCTATCGTCCTTTAGAGGATATTATAGCCTGTGTCATTGGTGCAGGGAGCTTCTCGCTAGCTCTGGGAAGTAGTTGGATTGATGGAACTGCTGCCGCTATATCTGGACTTTTTGTAGGGATTGGTATGCAGCTCTTTTCACGTTTTATTCATACCAGTTTCTTGCAGATTATCCTCTCTAGTGCCATCGCTGCTTTATCAGCCAATGTTCTCTACTATCTAGGAATCGGCCAACATCGTAGTGTCATTATCCTGGGAACCTTGATGATTTTGATTCCTGGGGCCTACTTTGTTAATGCCATACGAGAATTCACTCAGAACAACTACTATAGTGGTCTGGCCCTGATGCTGTCAGGGGTCTCCACTTGTCTGTCTATCTCTGTCGGTGTTCTTGCCATGATTTCACTTCTTCCCTTTGCGGAACAATTATCAGGCATGTTCTCAACACCATCTACCTCATGGCAGGAGGTCTTGATTCAAACCTTCATGGCAGGGCTGGGGACAGCAGCCTTCTCTGTGCTTTACCGAGTACCCAAGAAATACTTCTTAGACCTCGGAACCCTAGGTGCAGGCTCGTGGCTCCTCTACCTCTTGATTTGGAACAATACCCATCACGAAGTCCTTGCCATCCTCTTCCCAGCCCTTCTAGTCACATTCACCTCACGCTTCTTGGCCCACTACCGTAGATGTCCAGCTACAGTCTTCCTAGCCTCAAGCATGTTCCCACTCATCCCAGGGATGAGCTTCTACCGTGCGGTCTACTTCCTCTTGATTGGAAATTCGGACCTAGGTCTCAGCTTCCTACGTGCTTGTTTCCTGGCCTCATTTACCATCGCCATCGCCGTCAGTTTGACACAACAAATCCCTAGCCGCTATTTGTATTAGGGAAAAAGAAATAAATTGTTAAAAGCCATTGGTTTTATATACCAGTGGCTTTTTTGGTGGCGTTCTAAAATCAGTGAATAGCATATTATGAATATCAAAAATACCCTACTCAAGGATCTATCCGCTGCTAACTTAAAGCAAATACATCATTAACACTCTTTAATGAAAGTTCATCATTCATATACTATCAGTTTTGTTTAGAGTAGAGTTGGAAAGAGTTTATACAAAAAATAAAAACGCTTACACAATTCTTTGATTTTATTAAAATGTGATGATAAACTGAATGTGTAAATGAGAAAACCGTAACACTAACTTAATTTCACTCATGAGTTAACCATATCCTTGCTACTATTATTTAGTTTTATGAAAGGAGCATTACCATGGAAAAGAAAGTATACTTTAAACTTCACAAAGTAAAAAAACAATGGGTAACCATTGCAGTAACTAGTCTAGCTCTAGGACTTAGTTTTGCAAGCTTGGGCTATGTGTCCGCAGCTGAACAGACTCACCCCACCACAGAACCAACGGTTGAAAACAGCATAGAAGAAAATGCAATCGATGTCATAAGCTCGTCAACTAATGAAGTCACCACTAAACCAGAGGAAGACAAATCTTTTGTAACACCAAACACAAGAGAAATCATTACTGAAACTACTTCTACTGAATCTAAACAAAGTGTCACTGATACAGCTACTTCAGACATAGGTACTTCTGAAATTAACTCTCAACAAGCTCTTCGTTCGGAAGTCTCTACTGTTACTAGCAGTGAAGTCGTAAGCTCTGAAACATCACATTCTGAAACAAATGCAGCCCATGAAGTAGAAGAAAGACCCGTAATATCCGGCGGTCATTACACTAGCGATGATCAGGGCAACTGGTACTATATTAAGGATGGGAAAGCACTTACTGGTATGCAAAATATTGATAATGTGGCTGTCTACTTCGATGCCGATGGTAAGCAAGTCAAAGGAGACACTCGTCACGTTAATGGATCAACATATCACTTTGAGAAAGATAGTGGACAACTCACCCGTAATGCTTTTGCATCTGATAAGAATGGAAATTGGTACTATTTAGGCCACGACGGGAAAGCACTTACTGGCAGCCAAGTTATTGACAATATTACACTCTACTTTTACCCTAATGGTGTTCAAGCTAAAGATGCCTTTGTCATCCTAGATGGAAATTCCTATTATTTTCAAAAAGATACTGGCCAATTGGTTCGTGACCGTTTTTGGTCGGATGACGACGGCAACTGGTACTATAGTGATAAAGAAGGGAAACTTCTAACAGGCGAACAGACTATAGATGGCTTCGACATGTATTTCTACCCAGACGGTGTTCAGGCCAAGGGTGAAATCGTTACAATAGGTATCGAACCCTATTACTTTGATAAGGATAGTGGTCATAAGGTTATAAATACCGACATCACTATTAATGGAAAAACTTACCACGCAGAAGCTAATGGTCTTTTGATTGAAACTGAACAGAAACTTCCTCAACGTCCACTTGTTTCTGGTGGCCATTTCCAAGAAGATTCCTCAGGCAACTGGTACTATTACACCGCAACAGGAGAGAAACTAAAAGGATGGCAAAATGTAGATGGAGTAACTCTTTACTTTGACGAAGAAGGTCGTCAAGCGAAAGATGGGGAAAGAATCATTGACGGCTCCCATTACTATTTTAGTCACTATTCAGGTGCTGTAAAAACCAACTATTGGCATACTTGGTCTATTGAAATCAGAAGACAGGAACCATTTGCTAAAACGTATTACGAATATTATGGTTCTGATGGTCGACGTTACTATGGATGGCATCGAGTTGGCGATCAACTTTATTATTTTGATCATACTGGTCGAGTTGAAAATGGTCTTACTATCTTCAAAGGACAAAACTACCTCTTTGATAATCATGGAAAATTGGTAAAAGATGCCTTTTATATTCAGTCATTACGTGTCTTTGTTGGAACTTTAAATACTAGCTATCGCTCCAATAAATTTGGCCAAGTACTAACCGGAGAACATCACATTAATGGCGATGACTACTATTTTTCAAATTCTGGTTCACCAGTCACTGATATAGTCGAAAAAGGAGGCAAGGACTATTACTATTTTGAAGGCAAACTTCTAAAAAACTATCTCGGACCTTTACTCAAACGTCAGGAACTGGATTATGATGCATACTACTCTGGCATCGTAGGTACAGATAAGGATGGGGTTTTACTTACTGGTGTTAGCACTGCAAATAATGGTAAACTCTATTATTTTGAAAATAAAGGAGATATTTACCATGAAAGATATATCCCCCAAATGGTTACAGTTACAACACCTACATGGAAAACGATTGATGGTAAGCTATACCACTTAGAACCTAGCATAAACAGAACTTACAAATCTGGAAGAAGCCGAACCTATACCGTCAGAGAAGAAGTAGACATTATTAACCACGGAGTACGAACAAAGACCGATAAGATTAAACGTATTATTGATGATGATTTTGGTAATCTATACTATCTTGATGAAAACAATGATTTTTACATCGGACATCTACTTCCAGAAAACACAGATTTAACCAAGATTGAAGAAACTGTAATTCAAAGTGACAATAAATTCTATGCTTTCAATAGAACAAGTTCGCTTTCCGAAACTTCCCCTCTTACAGTTTCCAAGACCTTAGTTTACAATAAAAAAGCCTACCTCATTGATGATAAAGGAGTAGCGACCGAAACTAAACTAACAAATCGTTTCGAACACGATGATGCATGGAATTGGTACTACTTTGATAACGAGGGAAAAGCTGTCACCGGACTCCATTCAATAGATAATGTCACTCTATACTTTGATAAAGAGGGCAAACAAGCTAAGGGACGACTTGTCGAAATTGACGGTCAAACACATTATTTCGATAGAGACAGCGGAGCTATGTGGACTAACCGAACACTTGAACTTAATGGTATTCGTTATGTCATTGACCAAAATGGTTATGTAACGATGAACAAACCTGGACAATTTATTCAAGATAAAGATGGTGATTGGGCTTATATTAAAGAAAATGGACAGTTAGCCACTGGACTTCAAATTATTAATCATCAAAAATACTACTTTGATCCAACTGGAAAACAAGCCAAAGGAAAACGACTTCTGCTTGATGGAAAGTACTATTTCTTCGATAACGATACTGGTGCTATGTTCGTAAATAAATTCCATGAAACAGGCGATTACTTTTCTAAAAAATATACTTATTTTGGCGAGGATGGAAACCAGATATTTGGTTGGGCAACTATTGACGGTAAACGTGTTTATTTTAAAGAAGATGGCTACCAAGTTCGAAATGATACATACAAGATAGGTGGTTTCGATTATTTCTTCAAAAAAGACGGTAGTATGCTTGCTAATGATATTGACGGCAACTACAAATACTATTATGCTGATAAGGACGGTCATCTACAGTTCGGGTGGGTTAATCACAATAATGAAACCTACTATATTAGCCCACCATGGGGAGCTGAAGACCGAACATATCTAAAAACTATCAATGAAAAGACCTATCTTTTGGGCCCTAAAGGACGACTTCTAAGGAATACAGCTACAGACACCTCGACCTCTTGGAATGGTTTCTGTATCTCTGATGAAAATGGAGTTGTAAAAACAGGTGTCATTCGGTTAGAAGATAATAGGCTTTATTATTTCAACCCTGAAATTTATATGACTACTCCTTTTAGTGGCGAATGGGCAGAGTTTGATGGTAAACTTTATCATTTTGAAATGCCGATATCAGTTAGTCCATACTCAAAAGGTTCTCCAATTACCACTAACACTACGCTTGAAAAAGATGGAAAAACCTATATTATTGACGAAAATGGCGTAGCTACAGAGAAAAAGGATTAATATCAAACTAACAACTGTAAGCATTTAAAAATACCTCATTTTTGCCAAAATGTATTCAAAAACACCAGAAATCATTTTTTCTGGTGTTTTCTTTTTGTCTAAAACCTAGTAAGGCTACCGGCAAAATCTCTATCATCAATCTACTTCAAGTCAAAATATTTCTTGACATCTTTAGCATAGCCATACTGTTGATTTAAACGCTCGATTAAGTCTTTGTTATGCCCTGGATAATTGTCATTCCTCACCATCACCCTCATACAAACATGCCACCAAGCGTTCAAAGGGCTCTATATACTCCCAATACTCAAAAGGGAGATTGGAAATCTTACTTAGATCATTATCATCAAAATGATACACGAGATGACGTAGTATTTGATTTTCAATATAATGGATATCTCTCAACTGCTCGAGACTGATTGTATCCAGTTCTATGATGTAGTGACACAAATCATTAAGTGCCTTTGCGTCAAATTTTTCTCCTCATGTAGAAAGTAGAGAAAGCTCTGATTCTCGGCTTTTTTGTTATCTTCTATCAGATTCTTTTTATGCTTCATTCTTGAATCCTTTCCTTAATAGCAACATTATAACACTAGAAAATGATTCTCCAAAGTGACAACATAAAAAAAGAATCTGGGATGTTTCCATTCCAAATTCTCTTCTTCTTGATTAACAAAATAGCAACACACTTTACCACAAACTAATGCGTTTGCTTGGTGCCAAGTACATAGCATCGCCTTCCTTAATCTGAGGGTAGGCCTCATAAAACTCAGGAAGATTTTTAAGTTGTTGGTTGACACGCAACTCATTTGGTGCGTGGACGTCTTGTACCATGGTATATTTGTTGTACTGTAGGCTAGCCTTTTGTTTCCAGATATCTGCGTAGTTCTCAAAGTAATCCTTGAGGTTAGGTTTTGTCATATCTGTTTTGAGAACTTGTAGTGTGGATGAAAGACCCCCAGCATCTGCGACATTCTCAGTGACTGTGAGTTTTCCATTTACCTTAGTCCCGTAGATTTCCAAACCATTCCACTGGTCTTCAAAGGCTTTGATCCTCTTGTCGAAAGCTTTAGTATCTGCTTTTGTCCACCAGTTATGCATGTCGCCATTCTCATCATAATCGGCTCCATTGGAGTCAAAGGCATGGGTAATTTCATGTCCAATCACGACACCGATACCACCATAGTTCTTTTCAGTACTTTGGTTTTTGTCATAAAACGGAGCTTGCAAAATACCAGCCGGGAAGTTGATACTGTTACTTTCTGGATTGTAATAGGCATTGATATCAAAGGCAGAACCAGACCATTTATTCTTATCAATAGGATCATCAAAATGATCAATGGTATAACGTTTTCCGAACTGGGCAATGTCTTCTGACAATTCAAAGAAGGACTTGTTCGGGTCAAGATGTAGTTCCTTAGTACCAGGGTCGACATCTTCCTGATAACCTACAAAAACCTTCATTTTATCCAACTTTTCGATGGCCTTGTTGCGTGTACCTTCTGTCAACCAATTATTCTGTTGAAGACGGCCACGATAGACATTTTTGATTTTATCAATCATATCTGTCACATCAGTCTTGGCTTCCTCACCAAAGTATTTACGTCCATAATAGACACTCATGACATCACTAAACAGATGGACACTCATCTCGTAAACCGTATCTTCCTTAGAAACTGGCTTCTGTGTACCCATAATAGCCATGCTAATCGATTGAAAATTCAAGCGGTAATCTTCTGTCAGAGAATTTGAGGCTGCCATAGCTTCTTGCACCAAGATCCATGATTTGATTTTAGAAAAATTGTCCTGATTGACGATCTTACTATAATTCTCAAAATACTTGGTATTAGGGACATTGATGGTTTCTAAATCACGTCCCATAATGCCTTTAATGACATCATATAATTTGAAGGAACCAGAGTAGGCATTAATCTCTTCTGCTGTTTTAGGGTGAACCAAATTCTTACTTTCAGACATCTCTTCGTTACTGAGACTGTACTTAGCAATGATTTCGTCGAACTCCAGTGCTTCTTTGACAATGCGTTTACTATTTTTTTCGCTATATCCAAGCATTTCCAAGGCTTTTTGCGTGGCTGTTTCAATTGGAGTCAAATATTGTTTCTTGCTGGCCTCGTCTTTATAAATAGACACATCTGGCAATAAGATACTTGGGGGACTCAATTGGATTTGTTTTTGGCTGGTATTCTCTGCGTTAGTTCCTACGTCATAACCAAATGGAAGAGGAATCCCTTTATCAGTCAAGCTAGCAGATTTACTGGCCAAATCATTTAGATCCTTGATATCCTCAATTTCTTTTAGATAAGGTTTGAGAGGTTCTAGTCCATCTTTCTCACGTTGCTTGTAATCACTAGCAGCCTTGTAGAAAGTAATAAACTCAGACATCCCTGTAATATCTGACGTTTCCTTGCCCTCCCCTAAATTTTTGATATCCTTCTTTAGTTTTCCTTTGATATCTTCATCTAAAGTATAAAAATTATCAATGCTTGGAGAATCAGCAGGAATTTTGGTTTTTAGAAGCCAGTCCTTGTTAACAGCTTGGTAAAAATTTGAGGCTACCGTAGCATTCTTGTCAATCGGTGTCTCTTGTGGGACAAAGGTTTTATAAGCCCAAAAACCACCTCCTGCAAGAGCCAAGGCCAAGGCTCCCGTTATGGAACCAAGAATAATTTTCTTACGCTTTTTCATAGATACTCCTTAGAAAATTAGATTAATATACTTGTATTATATCATTAGAACACAAACTTTAGCAAGATGTTTCCGGAAGACAAAAAGAAGTAATCAGACGATTACTTCTCTTTATTTTCTTAAATAGCGAAAATTAGGTATTATAACACTCAAGATAAATCATTTAAAAGACAAACTACCGAGTGATGTTAATCCTCTTGCTAGATTAAAGTTACGTTCTGATTTTTCTTGGAATTCTGTGAGTGTCTTACTCAAGTCACTCACTCCAGAACTCAGTGATTTGCCTTTAGAAAGATTGCGGACTGCTAGAACTTGAATAGCTCTGCATAATTCTGCAAGAAGTTCATCATTATCCTTCTTTCCAACTTCGATTTCATTTTTAAACGTTACGAGCAACTCTCTCTCATTTTCAGTTGTTTCTGGATTTACAATCAGATTATAGATATTGTTTAAGATATCCGTAATTTGCGTGTTATTGCTTTTTGTCATCTAGATTACCTCCTATAACCTGTAGCAAGATTAGGTCGAGCAAGTGAATTAAATTGGTTAATTGTTTGTGTTGTCATGAGCAACGACCTCTTTTAATAGTTCGCTGTGACATCATTATACACATCTAGCATATCAAATTCAAGAACAAAAATATCCTTCTGCCACAAATGGTCCAAATTTAGCACAAACAGATAAAAAGAAGTAATCAAACGATTACTTCTCAGATTGAAGAAAAAGTCCATTTTAGGCAACTTTCTTCAATCTGTTTCTTTTAGAGTATAAAGTGAAAAACTCTTATAAATTCCATTACATCAATATTCCTAAGAGATTTAACTACGTGGTAACCAACTTCTAAAAGGGCTTGCCTATATTCTGAAGTAAGCACATCGAACGGTTATTTTTCTATTGATTTATTGACATAAAATCATATGTCTAACGCTATTCCTTATATTTTTCTACCATTCTTTATGATACAATAGCATCAATTTATTTTTAGGAGGATAATATATGACTTCTACTATTGGTATTGTGAGCTTATCTAGTGGAATTATCGGTGAAGACTTTGTCAAGCACGAAGTGGACTTGGGGGTCCAACGACTCAAGGAGCTCGGACTCAATCCTATCTTTTTACCTCATTCTCTAAAAGGCTTAGACTTTATCAAAGAACATCCTGAAGCTCGTGCAGAGGATTTGATTCAGGCCTTTTCTGATGATAGTATCGACATGATCCTATGCGCCATCGGTGGAGACGATACCTATCGCTTGCTACCTTATCTTTTTGAAAATGACCAACTACAAAAGGTTATCAAACAAAAGATTTTTCTTGGCTTCTCGGATACGACCATGAACCATCTCATGTTGCATAAACTAGGAATCAAGACTTTTTATGGGCAATCCTTTTTAGCAGACATTTGTGAGTTAGACAAAGAAATGTTGCCATATAGCCGCCACTACTTTAAAGAATTGATTGAGACTGGAAAAATCTCAGAAATTCGACCTAGTAACGTTTGGTACGAGGAACGGACTGATTTTAGTCCCAAAGCTCTGGGAACACCTCGTGTCAGCCATGCAAATACAGGTTTTGACTTGTTACAAGGCAATGCTCAGTTTGAGGGAGAAATCCTCGGTGGTTGTCTTGAGTCTCTCTATGATATTTTTGACAACTCTCTACACGCAGATAGCACAGACCTCTGCCAAAAATACAAACTTTTCCCTGACTTATCCGACTGGGAAGGAAAGATTCTATTGCTAGAAACAAGTGAAGAAAAGCCTGAACCTGATGATTTCAAAGAAATGTTGCAAACTATAAAAGAAACTAGGATATTTGAGGTCATCAGTGGACTCTTGGTCGGGAAACCTATGGATGAAACCTTCTATGACGACTATAAGGAGACTTTAATGGACATCATTGATAGCAGTATCCCGATTGTCTATAATCTGAATGTCGGCCATGCCACACCAAGAGCGATTGTTCCCTTTGGAGTCCACGCGTATGTAGATGCAACAGAGCAAGTCATTCGCTTTGATAATCACAAATAAAGCTGGGAAGAATTTCTCAGCTCAGATTGAAGTAATCAGACGATTACTTCTTTTTATTTTCTTAAACAGCGAAAATTGGGTAACAAGATACTCAAAATAAGAACTATAAAAATGCCCAAAACCATAATTGTAGTATAGGGATTAAAGCAGAGACTTATTAGCAAGGCAAGACTTATTACAATCATTAGGTATCCCAACTTTCTCACTACTGACTTACTGCTCTCACTATGATTTTTTGTAGCTAGTCCAATACTTTTAGGAAGATAATTTCCAATCACTAGAAAAATGAGTGCCAATAACCAAATCACAGTCAAGCGAACTTGAACATGGCCTCCTAAGGCAACAGTCAATATAAGACCTTGGATAAGCACAGCAGAAATTGGGACCAACCATAGCATAAACTCTTTTAAGAATGGAATCGTTATTTGTTTAAAGAACGAAAAACAGAGATTATATATGATTAACGCAAGAAAAGGTAGGGCAACAATTGCTAGATTGCGGTTCATAAAGCCATTGGCTTGTTCTTCCACATTAAAGTGGATTGCAATCTGATTTGGTAGTTGTTTGTAAAAGACTAGTCCGACAATAACCGATGTAAGTATCACTATATTACCAATGACTCTTTGCATATTATTTTTCATCTTCTTTTCCTCCAAGTGATTGAATCCAAGTTAAAATTTCTTCAAAAACGGTCAAGTTCAAACTATAGTAGATAAAATTCTTCTGCTTTTCTTCTTCAATAAGTCCCGCTTTTCTCAAGGTAGACAAATGATGGGAAACTGTTGCGGGAGCCAAGTCAAACTGCTGGCTGATTTCACCAGCGGACTTGGGTCCAGACTTTAGATAGTCTAAAATTTCTCTCCTCACAGGGGCAGAGATGGCTTTTAAGGTTTCAGATAAGCCCATGAGTTTCCTCCTTTCTCCAAATCCGACGTGTCAGAAGTCCAATACCTAACACATAAATAGCTAAAATAAGTTCGATTAGCAAGAGATTGCTGACTATCCCTAGCTGATAAGCACCTGCCAAAAAATCAATGGCAGCATGGAGTATAATCGCCCAGAAATAGAATGAAAGCTTATGCTTAGTGACTGCTAGAAAATCCCAAGCTGTAAGCAAGACTTGTAACACCAAGGCAACTAGTCTTTCAAAGAGAGACATAACTACAGCAAAGCCCGTTAATTGGTTAACCTGACTCACAAGAAGTGAAGGTAACTCACTGGCTTGTCCTGAATGGATGGCCTGTAAAACAATGATGTTAGTGAGTAAGCCCATCACCCCAAGTAAGATAAATTCACTAAGACCATGTCCAAAACCGTAGGCTACAATATCAGACGTCATCAAACTTCTTTCTTTGCAAGGACCTTAAAAACCACATAGCGTGTTGTTTCTTCGACAATGCCAGCCATAAGTCCTCCGTAAACAATGGTAAACCACTTAGAAGAGTGACCAAAGCTTGAAAGAACTAGGGCATTGATAGGTCCTTCAATCATCATGACAGGTAAGACAAAACCAATCAGACCGACTAAAAATAGCTTGATTGAAAATTGCCATCTTTTCTTCAGAACGATAAAACTAATGATGGCGATAACCAACATGGTAAGAATTGCCATAAAAAGGAATGTTTCCATTTGATTTATCCTTTCATTGAAACGGAGCATCAATACGACTTAGGTCAGAATACCTATTTCTATACTTTTCGAAATAGATTCTACGCTTTTCTGAAAGCACTGTCAAGGCTATTTCGGAAAAAATCGAAATAGGGATACAAAAAAAGACCGTTTTCACGATCTTTCTTCTTGAGAATTTTCCCTCATTCTCGGCTGTGTGTTCTCTGGTCAGTCACATGAGCTACTACTGCTTATCTTCCTGGGACATATTCGCCAGTGTTGGCATCGTAGTAACGGCGTTGGCCGTTAACTGTGACGTAGGCACCCTTAACTTGGCGACCTGATTGGTCAAAGTAAAGGTGTTGGCCATTGATGACTTGTTCGCCTGTTACGGCATAACCATCTGCTCCGAAGTAAGCCCAGACGTTAGGCTCGATTTGAGCAAAGCGGTTGGTTACAGGTTGACCGTCGTTTTCGTCATAGTACTTGTAACGACTGCCGACCTTAATGGCCTTGCCTTTGTATTGGATACCATTTTCGTCAAAGTAGTATTCCTTGCCATTGATAGTCCACTTGCCTTTAAGGGCTTGGCCTTCAGTGTTGAAGTAAGCCCATTGATTTGGTGCAATCTCAGCAAAGCTGCTTGTGACAAGAGCCCCACTATTGGCATCATAGTAATAAGTCTTACCATCTTCGACAACAGTTTTCCCCTTAACTTGGATACCATTTTTATCAAAGTACTTAAGGTATCCATGATCAGCACGAACTTGGCCGATAGCCAGTGAACCGTCTTGTTTGAAGTACATCCACTGGTCATCACCAACTTGGAGGTAGCGTCCGCTAGCAAGAATACCTGATTCTGGCTCATAGTAATACTTAATGCCGTTTTCCTCGATAATTTCACCCTTAGCTTGGCTACCATCTTCCTTGAAGTAATAGAGGTGACCATCAATGTATTGACGTCCTGTGACACGGTTACCTTCTTTATCAAAGTAGTTCCATGCCTTAGTTGCTGGATTATAGACAAAGATGCTGCGTCCGATTTCGCCTGCTGGTGTAATGTAGCGAGCCTTACCATTTTCAAAGATAATAGAATCTGCACGATTGCTGTAGGCCGTACCGACGCTACCATCTTGGTTAAAGTAATAAGTCTTACCATCAATGACACGTGAACCAGTCACAGTGTTACCATCAGCGTCAAAGTAATAACGTTTACCTGTGCTGCTATCAGTCGCAAAGACATTGCGTCCCATGTCACCAGTTTCTGCAACATAGTAATGCAATTTGCCATCATCTGTACGGACAATACGACCCTTGGCCTGAATGCCAGTTTCACGGTCAAAGTAGAAATGGTGGCCACTCCAATGAAGGTTACCCACTACCATGGTTCCTTGAGTCGTAAAGGCACGCACCTGCTTACGCTTGTCGTCAAAATCAACAAAGGCATTCTTAACCATAGCACCGTCTAAACCGTAGTAGTAAGTATAACCGTTGTTAGCACGACGAAGGGCATTACGCAATTGGATACCATTGTCAAAGAAATAGTAATCCTTGTTATTGATGTTTGGGCACCCTTGGTCATCTTACCGTCAGCACCGAAGTAATACCAGTTGCCGTTACCGTCTTGAACAAATTCATTCTTAACGGCTTGGTTATCACGAAGGAAGTAAACATCTTGTCCACGACGTTGGAAGACTTGAGTGCTTGTGATGGCACCTGTGTCACGAAGTGGTGTTGGCAAGAGTTGGCTGTTGGCTGAAGTATTGAAGTACTGGTTGGTCTTATCATCACGAAGGACAAAGTTGATGCCTCGTCCAAGAATGTTGGTTCCGTTGAAGTACTTAGCAGACCATTTAGTAATCTTTTCATTCGTAGGTAACTGCTTACCATTTGAGATTTGTACACGATTGAAAATAGATGGGTACTTAGCTTTTAACTCATCAAGGAAGGCACCTCCGTACTTGCCTTGATAGTCTGTACCATCTGTGCGGGTATTGGCCACATAGGCTTGGTCAACAATTTGGTAGCCCGCCTGATGATAACCGTAACCATTTACACGTGTAGCGTTAACTACTTCTTTACCAGGAAGGTTATAGATTTGGTCTGGCACCCAGTCAGCAATGGCTTGAATACCGTCTTTGTGAAGAGCTCGAAGGACGTTAAGGAGATCCTCAAGTGATCCGTACTTGTTATTTTGACTCAAGGCCATATCATAACGGTCATCAAAGGCATAACCATTATCAATCGTTGAATCAAGGAAGGTACCATCCTTACTTGAAACGTACTGTGGTGGAAGTCCGACTGACGTGATCCCCCAAGCTTTGAGCAAGTCAGTGTTCTTAGCCAAGACACGGTTCATGTAGAGTTCTGGCTGATCGTCCGCAAAGGCTTGGAAGTTTGAGAAGGCTTCATACATGACTTGCGAATCAAGGGCTGCTGAAGACTTGTAAACTTGACCGTCGCTATTGGCACGATTACTTGGCTGTGTACGTGCATCTTGATTAGCCTTAGCTCCGTATGGTACCCAGACACCGAGGTAACCTGAGACTTGGACATTTTCTACACCGAAACATCGTTGGCATTGAAGGTCAAGTTCCCATTCCAGTCAGTACGTTTCAGAAGGTTTTTAGGCACATCAGAATCGTTGAGGTAGGTTGCTATACCATCTTTTGTTGTCAAAAGCAATGGGCGATAAAGCTGATTACGGTGAGCTCTACCCATGTTCATCGTTACGGTTTCATTGCTACCTAATCGGAAATCATAGTTGTTGGTCATGATGACACCCATACCTTGCGTACGAGTTTCTGAAGTTCCCAAATCTGTTCTGTTATTGGCACCTTTACCATAACGAACAGATGTCAAGAGTCCGTCATTTCCGACTTTCTTCACTTCCATGTCTTGACCACCAGCTACATACTTGATACGAGCACGCAAGAGGGTGTCGATAGCATCAAAGTACGGTGTCTTCTTAGCCATGTAGTGACCATTTTCACGGTAGAGGTCTCCGTAATAAACACGTGTTACAGAGTCCTTGTTGGTCAACATGAGAGCATAGACAGATGGCAAGTTGTATGACGCATAAGTCTTGTGAGCCTTATCAATATCCTCATTGTAAATCTCGAAGGCTTTCTTGATTTCATCACGGGTGAAATTGTAGCCAAACACATTTGGATTGATACGAGCGTGAATGATACGTTGAATAATGGTTTGCGCTTCAGTATCGTGGGCACGGGTGAAATATAGTTGGCCATACGTTCACCGTTCTTATCGTTAGCACCTCGTGGATTCAAACTACTATTCATAAAAGCAGTCATGTCCCCAAGCTGCATACGTGTATTTTTATCACGCATCAAAAGGTTGGTAAGAGCATTACGAAGGGCATTATCAATCGGTAGTTGTGCCCCCTTAGTGTCCTTGTTGTAATATGGGTCGTTGTAAGACCACGCTTCCAAGTATGACAAGTGTTTGATCGCATTGGCTTCAGACTTGTCAACACCATAGGCTGCTTTGAAGTAATCTGAAGCGATCTGGAGAAGGTCAGCATCCACATCGTCCACGGCATCGACACGCAAACCGTCAAAGTTGGCTGTTGGGTCATTGGCCATGATACTTCCGATATTCATCATGAAGTGGAGCCAGTTAAGTTGCTCCGCTTGAACAGCTGGGTTTGAGTTGTCAATATCGTTGGCAAGCAAGAACTCAAGACCACCGATAGAATTGTCCTTGAAATACTTACGTGTACCGGTCTGGTTTGTAGGTGTGCGGTTAAGCAAACGATAATCAGAGTTGGCGTGGCTAGTACGGTTGCCAGTATCACCCTTACTGTTGTTAAAGAGCAACTGTCCACGTTGCAAGTGGTCATATGAACTATTTTCAGTACTGCTATTCCAACCTGGTTGAGTCTTGATGAACTGGTCGATACTTGTACGCAACCAGTTGGTATTGCCTTCACGCGCGATACGTTCTTCAATCTTAGTCTGAACCATCTTGGCAGCTTGATCTAGACTTTCCTGACTAGAGTTAGTTGAAAATGATCCTGCACCAAGACCTTGATTTTGCATGTAGTTAAGGTAGTTAACCTGAGTCGATTTGTCAGGCCACCAAACCATCAAGAGTGGACGTTTGTCAGCCTCAGTTGAAGCCGTCCAAGTCTTACCATCCTTGAGAATACTCTTTGGACGGTACCAAGCATCCGCTGTGATGAAGGTGTCCAGTTGGTCCAAAGATTTGTTATCGTTTTTGTAGAGCTGGTTTCCAGATGAAAAATCCACAGTCGCCTTGATAGGTTCTGTTGAAAATTCATCCTGTGACTTGGTCGCAAGAGCCCCAGTTTCAGCATCAAAGTAATAAGACTTGCCGTCTTGCTCAAAGACGAAGTTCTTACGCACACTACCGTCACTATTGACATAGTATTGTTTGCCGTTGATCCATTGGATACCAGTCGCTGTGTTGGTGTTAGCTTCTCGAGTTTCTGCCAAGTCACGGCGACTACGTGTACGAGCTTCTGTACTTGCCGTATCAGTTGTTGCCGCACGGTCTGTAGTGGCTGTTGTAGTATTGTTAGTTGTATCTGTAGTTGTATCTGTAGTTGTAGCACTCGTATCAGCTGAAGCTGGTTGCACATTTGTGCTTGGTGCTGCTTGACCTGAGTTGGTGTCAACTGTTGCTGCGTTTGTGGTAGGTGCTGCTGCTCTATCTGTGACAGCTGTTGTCGTGCTAGTGGCGTCTGCGACAGGTATGTTGACACTAGCAGTATTGGCATCTGTCGCGATAGTTGGTGCTACCGTAGTTGCTGCATCATTAGTTGTGGCAGGTGTTTCTTGAAGCAAATCCTGACTGCTATCACCCGACTGATTCGCAGGATTTTGCTCATCGGCCTGAACCTGTTGATCCGCCAACAAGGTTCCACCAGCAACAGTAACCATTGAGAGTGCTGTTACCCCAATTGTCACCCAATTCTTCTTCACTTTATGCATTTTAAAGCGTACTTTTTGTTCCATATTATATACCTTTTTCCCTTATATTATTTCTATCATAAGCTATTTGACAAGGGAATACAATTACAAAACTGCAATATCAGCTTAATGTAGACGCCTTTCTTTTATCAGAAAGTTGGTCTAAATGAGGTTGCTCCTAAACTAGAGATGGCATAACTAACGATAATCATTAGGCTAGGGACTTTTCAATAACTCCTCCCAAGCCTACAAAATTAATGTAAATTTAAATAAAAAAAGCACCTGAACGACTGGTCCAAGTGCTAAAAACTGTTACACCGCTATAAGGAGTTACTGCTATCATTTCATAAGCCAAGGCAAATCTTCCTCTAAAATCAAAGAGGCTGGGACAAAAGTCCTAGCCTCTCAATTGTCTTTGGATTGTCGAGCAAGACGCAGTGGTTGAGTGGGCTCTACTACGCTGATTTCATCAGCTTTTACAGCCCTATTCAACTGTCCCACTCTCATGTTCTATAATGGATAAACCTTGCGAAATTCTTCTAAAACAACCTTGCTGTTAGGTGTAAAAGTCATTCCTGCCTCTCTCAGCCACTCAGCGAAACAGTCCTCATGAACCTGACGCCAATAGGCTAGGGATTTGTCACCTTCCCCTTCCTTGAAGGCATGGTCAGCTGACACTTGATGAAAAGGCTGAACAGAAACCTTTGTTATTTCGACAATGCAGACAGCCTGATCTTGGCTATCTAAAATGATATCAAAGATTCCTTCCTGTGGCAGGGCTTCATCCGCTAGAGCGTAAAGATCGTAAGCTGAAGCAGTTGCCGTCTTTTCACCTTTTAAAACCAAGTCTGCCAGGAGATCAGCTTCCACTCCAAAAGCCCAGGCATCTATCTCATCTCCGATAGAGGGGTTAATTTTCTTGTAGGCATTCCACATTTCTTGAGGTGTCATGAGTGCTCCTTTCAGCTAAATTTGCCTTTACAATTTAACTTTAACATATTTTCCATGTAATAATTTAGTGTCTCTGAAATCTCTTATCTAGAAATGAAATCCTGTATAATTTCAGTTTGACCTGTACTGATATCTAAAACATCATAGTTGTCATTAACAAAAGCTTGTAACTTCATCTTATCAATAAAGTAATTGAAATCTCTATTAAACTGCCTTAACCAAACCGCTGTCTCTTCACCTTGATAGGCAGCTATCATCGGGGTCTCTTGTCCTCTAAAATAACATTTTAAGTCAAAAAGTAGATAATCAATCCTATCTAAATATTTAGTGTAGCGATAAGTATTAATCGTTGGCGCCTTGTGTTTAGGCCACAAAAAATGAAGGTTTAAATTAGAACGAACAAGCTCATAATCTTTTCTCCACTTTTCATAATCATTGTTATGAAAATCGGTAGTTTGCTTTCTACCACAAATAATGTCGGCCGCAAGTCGAATCTTTCGTCCTTCAATCTCTTCTATCAAATGATTATTTCTAGTAGGTATTTGAAATTTATTACTTAATTCTTGATACAAAGTTCTAATCCTTCAATCATGATGGGAGATTTTAACATAAATAAATTGGAACTTTCATCTTGTTGAAGATAACCATTAAAGTTTTTATAAAATCGTGCTTTTGTTAAGTGTTTGTTAATAACTGTATTATTTATTATCATTAGAATTCCTAACCATCTCCTATTTTTTTACCCGTTTAACAAACGCTTTGATAATCTAGTCCCATTATACCACAAAAAAAGAAAGCGTCTTTCGCTCTCTTTATCACTCCGGCAATTCTACCTTCAGGCTCATATCTGTATTCTGTAATGTCTTCTGAACCGTAGCGAGAAAGGCTAGACTGTTGTCAGATGGGGAATACTGGAATGTGATATGAATGACTTTTTTTATCAAGACTAAATCTTATTATATTATCATTTATATAATTTTTTTCTGAAGAAGCATGTTGTAAAAAAATATTATAGATAAAACGGTCAGACTTAAACCATAGATAAAGTACAATGAAAAAAATATGTCTGTACTCTTAAAAATTGAAATAAAATCATTATTGCAACACAAATAAGATTTATCCAAATCGATACCTGCAAAACAAATTTCTCATTTTCTGTGACTTGTAATAACATTTTAGAACTTTCATAAATTGGAGATATTCCCATAATAATAAATGTGTACAAAGTTAAAGGAATAATATTTGAGGTTATTTCATCTGAAAGAAAATGAGCTAAGACATTTGATGATAAAACAATAGGACAAGCTAATAACAGACTAACACCATATGAATTTTTAAATATGTTTTTTAAAAATACGTTAACCTCTCCTATTTTCTCTGCTTCAGGTAAATAGATAGAAACGGTTGTCGAATAAACAAAAGAAGGTACACTCACAATTGAAAGCAATTGACTAATAACCGCATAAATAGCCAACAATTCTACTCCTAATCTCGACATCAAGGCATCAAACACCATAATAAACAAAACACTCTCCAGAATTTCTTGACCAACCAAAGGAATACCAAATGTTATTAATTCAAATTTAGTTGTAGATGTAATGGATAAAGCCTTCAAAATCATTGGATAAACCATAAACAAGTAACTAAGCGATATGAAAGCTAAGGATACAATCGTTGATATGGCTGCTCCCTTAATTCCGATTTGTGGTACCAGTACATAATTTAACACAACATCTATTAATGAACTGATAAGTCCAACCCACATAATTGGTTTTGTTTTCTTTTGAACTCTTAATAAATTTGTCAGCGAAAAGTTTAATAATGTCAATCCGATATATGGAGACATGAAGACTAAATAAATGGTGGATAAGGACAATAGATGCCCTTTAAAACCATAGAGCTGCTTCAAGATTACATTTCCAAAAATAATGACAAAAACCGCAAAGGCAACTCCGATAATTAAATCTAAGGTTAGATTTGATTTCAATAAATCATCAAACCTGTTAGTTTGCCGATTAGAGTACGCCTTAGAGCTTTTAATATTAAATGACAAACTGAATGCTCCTAAAAGTCCACCAAAAGCAAATAAGAGATTCTGAATAACGGAAATTCCTGACAGAGCAATTGAGGAATTGTTCACAGCAAAATGCAATGCTATCTGCCCAATAATTACTTGACCAATATTTGTTAAAACTAAGGGAAAGGCAAATTTGTTAATTTCTTTTGAATCTATCATTTTTCCTCTCTAAAAGGCTTCAAATGTAAGTAAAGATCAGATTTAACTAAATTTGCATAAATAATATGCAAAATAGGAGTTTCTTCTAAAAATGAAATAATTGCCTGCTTACAATCATTAGCAGATACCTCATAATCTTGCTGTAATAGTTCTACAATCTTGTCTAAAGAAAAATTTTTAGAAATGCAATAAAGTATTTCTGCTCCTATTTCATCAAATGAATAGTACTCTAAATCAAGTCGATCGTATCCTATATATTCATCTGCTACTTTATTTACAATGAAATCTCTCTTGCCTCTTATCACAAAATGTTCTTTCATACGACTACTCCACCTCCTTTTTGTTCATAAAAGCAGGCTAAATCAGAGCCCAGTAACGTTCCATCTAATTCCAAGGCACTGCATCGACATCCCCCACCACACCATGGTAGGGGACATTCTGAACATTTCCCAGAAATATCATCAAATGTAATTGATCTTAGTTTATTAAATACAGCAGAATGGTGCCAAATTTCGCTAAACTTTTGTTCTTTAACATTTCCAGCAACTAATTCATCTATACCATTCATCAAGTCACACCCGTATACATCTCCTTTATGATTAATTGAACATGCTCTAACTCCAGCTTGACAAGATATCTCCCTTGGCTTATCAAAATTTATATCTACTTTTTGATGCCAAACACTTTCTAATAAATCTAATCTATTATAAAATGCAAGCGGAAAATAATGTGCCCAAAAAACATCACTTTCATTAGGAGGAACAATTTTAAATTTAACTTTGAATTCTCCTTTAGAAATCCGCTCTGTTAAGTCAAGAAAAACAGGATACCATTGTTTTTTATCTGCTAAAATACTACCGTCATTAGCCCTACCAGTAGGACAAATAACCATAACTGACATATACTCAATACTAAGCATATCATTCAATCTTATACTCTAAAGAAAATATCTGCTAAATTTGCAAACAATTGTGCTATCAATAATTTGGCAAATGAATTAGAAATATAACTTTTAAGTTCTTTTCTCTCTGTTAGAAAAATGAATAAGATACTAAGCAACAAAGAGCTACTATACCAAATATTAAATAATTGCTCCTAATACTAAAGTTATCAGCAAAAAAATACCAGCTAGAAATCAGCTAACATAAAACTAATCGAAATAAACAAATTATATACTGACCATGATACTGCTCTATTTTTTTCTATTGACATATTAAATTTATAATAAAAAAATGATTATTGTAGTTGGAATTAAGAACACGCATTAATAAAAAGGATTATAATTTGGATGATTAGATTAGTTTGAAAAAAACATGAGTATAGCTAATACTGGTAACATCAAGCTTACTTCAAACTTAATTTTTAGATAACTCCCCAAAAGCCATAGATATATTAAACATAAATAGTATAATTCCCAGCATATCTAGTGAAAGTCCCTGTTCATTTAAGAATATCCCTGCATAAGAATTGCTAATCATAATTAGAGTTGAGAATGCTACTCCTAATATTATTAATAACCATGGAATATTTTGAATATTATCGAGGCTAAAAAAATTTTTGTTTATTATTTTGTTCCTTTTTAATCTCAGGGTAATCCTATTAAATATAATAGACTGAAAATTACAAATACAATGGATATAATAATAGGATAAATATAATTCCTATGCAATAAAAGGTGGAGATATAATCGTAATAATAGCAATAAAAAAATATTTTTAATGTGTTGAGATTTTTTTCAAAAAAATGATTTATATACAACTTCGTCATCAATTATTTCAAAAATTATAAGAAATAAGAACTCCTGAAGATAATGATTCTGACAATCCAAAAAAATATCGCTGAAATATATATTATATTTGATTTTTCCAAACAATAGGCCCCATAATGCTAAAATTAATAATAAATTTGAAATAGCCAAAAATTTTTCTTGTAACCAATCTTACTTGAAATATAACTTAAAGGAATATCAAAAAAACTGAACCACATAGCTCAGTAATAACTGATAAAGTAGCTATTTCTGTGAACGAAAAACCTAAGTGCTTTAATAGTAAAATTCCTACAAAGTAGTACGGTAATCCAGATAGAAACATATTCATTCCGTATAAATTAAAAATCTTCTTACTCATAAGTTACAAACTGGGTCTCTAAAATATTTTGGACTCTTCTCCTTAATCAAGTTAACATAGCAGCCACCCTCGCAAATTTTTAACAATCCACAAGATAAACACCTAGAATTCTTCGTTCTAAAAGAACGAATCCCTCCATACAACGGATCATCATACCAAACATCTAACAAATCTTTTTCAAAGGCATTCTGCTTAGTTTGATTAACTCCTAAAAAAGCAATGCAAGGCAAGATATCCCCATTAGACATTATTTCCATCTTAGTATATTTTGCACGACATCCATAATACATTTCGTCAAACTCTGAAAATTCAATTGAATTATTTATCAACTCCGGATAAGCGGTGAAAAGATGACATCCCTCAGTAGCAAAATTTAAATTAGCTTCCCGTTGAGTTATATAATCTGTAACATACTCATTCAACCTTCTCAAATCAGATAAATCGTATTTTTTCTTTATTTTCGTATATCCTGTTACCTCAGAATAATTAGCTACTGAAAATCTATCTATTTTATTCTCTATACAAAAATCAACCAATTCTATAATCTGCTCATAGCTTTGCTTTGTATACACTGCATTAATTCTACATTTTTTTCCAACCTCTTTAAAGTACTTCGCTAATTTAATTTGTCTATCAGGTCTCACCCCCATTAATTCAAAATTTAATTTAGGATCTAAAGTCTGCAAAGATAAAACCGGTGTAATATATTTAGATTTAGCTAGAATTTCCACTGTACTTTTCTTTATTAATTGGGCATTAGTTGTTATAGTAGTCTTTATCTTCAGTTCTTCACAAGCTATCAACAAATTATCAATATCAAAATATCTAGTCGGTTCCCCTCCTAAAATTGAAACACTTAACACTCCATTATCTTTTGCTTGGCGCAAAATTCTTTCCCAATCTTTAGCAGGTTTGGCATTTCTATCTTCACGATTTGCTAAAAAACAAAAACCACATTTTAAATCACAGTACATACTGGGGTATATTACTAGTTCAAGCGGAAAACTCAATATGTTATGTTTTTTTAATTTTGCTACATGCTTTCTCGCATTTTGAAGAGTCTCGTCAGGATTTTTCGATGATCCCTCAATATTATTATCAGAATAGATATTTAATAAGAGTACTCGCTCTAGTTTCCCTGCTTTTATTTCTTTCTTAAAAAAGGACGTAGCAATTTCAAAACCATGATTTTGAACCAAATAAAGAAAATAAGCTTCACTCTCATCTAACTCAATTCGGTCAAAAGTTACTTTATTTATCAAAATTCCACCAAACTTTTCTAGTCTAAATAAAAAATCTTCTGAAATTGTCATCATATTGAATACCTTTCTAAAAAAGCAGAGGAAAATATAGCCTCTGCTTAACTTATGGGATAAATTACTTTATCACTTCCAGCCGTCACCTTTTGCCATCACCTTCCAGCCGTCACCTTTTGCCATTGAACTAGACTCAAGGACTTTTTCAAGCTCTTTAGACATATTTGGTACTCCTTTCGAATATGATACTGTGATTATATTCCTTTTCAACACTTACAATAAAATATTCCCATATTTGCATTTTCTAACTACTAGCTAAAATTTTTTCTAAATGTCCTTCATAAGTCTTTGCTAAGTGATGACTTCCTGCTAATTTCATCGCTCCAACACACTTCTTCATTTCAATAATTGCTTTCACATTTCCATCCTCTTTATATTGATAAAGATTTTGTGCATACTTAAAGACTAAACGTTCATATACTTCTGTCTCAATAAAAAAGCATTGATTTAGCTGCTTTTCAAAATATAAAGCATCCATAAATTTTTCTCTTTCAACACATGTAATATATCCATTTAAAAGCATCGTTGAAATTAATCGTCTGTTGTTTGGAATTTCTTTGTAAAAATCAGAACGCCTATACATTTCTCTTGCTAAGACCATGAAAACATCATGATTTAATACATCTAAAGTATTCGAGAAAATCAATAACTCATAGTACCCCCAGTATTCTACACTAAAGAGATAATCTGTTAAATATGTCAAATCATCCTTTGTATAGTAAGTTTCTCCTGATAAACCCTGTAGACGAATTTTCAATAAAATAATATTGATTTGATGAAATTTTTCTCGCCTATCTTCCAGTTCCATCTGAGAATAAAGTAATTTTTTCATACCTTCTACGTCACGTGTTGACACAAAATGACGTACTTTCGATAACAGTTCGTTTAACTCATCTCTATGAAAATCATGGACCGCATACATAAATTCATCTATTGGCATATTGATTTCATCTAAAATAAACATGAACTTTGAAATCGTTAAATCTGTTTCTCCTTTCTCAAATCGAGAGAGCTGAGACGTTGATATACCAGCCTTTGCGACGTCTTTTAATCGTAATCCTCTCGATTCTCGAAACTTTTTAAAAATTTCTCCAAATTTTTTCATACTACACCTCCATCACGCATATATGGGAATATTTTTCATTTACTTGCATCATATCATACAATAAAGAAAAACAAAAGTGAGGATTATCACATGAAAAAACAAAATTTACTAACACTTCTTCTTGTCGTATTTGAAGGCATTATCGTTATCGTCGTGGGATAAAGAGTCTGGGACAAAAGTCCTTTAGCTCCAAAAAGCAACGGTTTTATGCCGATGCTTTTTGCATGATTGTGATAGACTTGGTGAAATAGAATTGGCCAAAAAACCATTTAGAAAGGCCATCCCATGCACATTCGCTATAACACAAATCAAACAACTTTACCACTAGAACTTGCTTGCGTCTTACCTCAAGACCACATCGTTTTCACCATCGAAAAGGTTGTCGGTGTAATCTAAGAGGCAAGCGGCAGGTTAAAATTGACATGGGATTGGTTCTCATGGCCAATAACCTCCTAAAATACAATAAGAGAACAACTCAAAATTAAAAAGCTAGAGTTCCACAATTGGAAATCTCTAGCTTTTTTGTGACTGAGAACTTTTTGTCTCAGACTCTTGAATGATTTAATAACCTGGAGATTTAATAGGAAAAATTAATAATTGAAATTGGAAAGGGAAAAAAGTTCTCTAGATTCTTAAATCATATTAATATTAACGACCACGTCGCAATTCACCAGTTTTGGCATCGCAGAAAAGGCGTTTACCACCAACATAGACATAACGTCCTTTCACTTGACGACCTGAACCGTCGAAGTAAAGTTGTTTGCCATTGATGACCTGTTTTCCAGTCACTGCTTGACCTGCTGCGTTAAAGTAATACCAGCAACCACGGCCAGCTTCGACAAAGCGGTTCACCACTTGCTCGCCAGTGTGGGCATCAAAGTAGCATTTCTTACCTTGGACAGTGAGCAATTTACCTTTGACTTGAGCACCGTTGCTACCAAAGTAGTAAACTTTATTGTTAATGTTTTGAAGACCTGTTACTTTGTGACCATCTTGGTTAAGGTAAGCCCATTGGTTAGCCGCGATTTGAATGAATTGGTTGATGACTGCTTGGCCAGTAACGGTATCATAATAGCGTCCTTCAGCCCAGCCACCTTTTAGTTGGCTGTGATCTTTATTGAAGTAATAGAGTTTACCATCAATCACTTTTGCACCTTGAACGAGGCAACCAAAAGCATCCGCATAATACCAGTTGTTGTTTTCAAAGATAAAGCGTGAAACAGCCATTTCACCTGTTTGAGCTGAAATGTAGTATTGCTTGTTGCCTTGTTGCATCATCTGACCTTTGATTTGACGGCCTTCTGAGTCAAAGCAGTATTCTTTACCATTGATGATACGTTTTCCTGTCACAGCGTAACCATGTTCATCTAGGTAGTACCAAGCTTGGTTTTCTTTATTTTGAACAAAAGTATTTACAGCCATGTTACCAGTATCAGGGATGAAGTAACGGATACGGCCATCTGAGAAGCGAATAAACTTGTCTTTAGCTTGGATACCTGTTTGTGTATCAAAGTAGAAGGTTGTGCCACCCATTTCAATGAGACCAGTAGCCATGTGACCATAACAGTCGAAATAGCGGACATCCTTACGATAACCTGCAAAATCGTAGAAACCGTTGATAGCTTTCACACCATTTATCGTAATAATAAGTGTAGCCATCGCTACCTTTAACAAGTGAGTCACGAGCTTGAAGACCATTTTCAAGGAAGTAATAAGCCTTACCATCGATAACCTTTTCACCTTTGACCTTTTGGCCATATTGGTCGTAATAATACCATTGATTTTCGCCTACACGGACAAATGAAGACTTGGCATTGTTTGAATCAACACTTGGCTTGGTCTCGCCTGTGATGATTTGGTAACCTGAGTTATTTTGTTGATTTCCTTGTGAAATGATAGTGACATTAGCATTTGAACCGCTTGATTGACCTACTGTCACATTTGGAAACAGTTTATTAGAGTTCGAAACGATAGTCACATTCGGCGTTGTTCCTGAAGCCGTGATGGTGATTGTCGTGTTTCGACCACCATTCCAATGAATACCGTTTGAGTCAGACGAACTTGTCGTAATTGTCGCAAAACCGCTAGCTGACGATGATGATGACCATGATGATGAAGACGAGTAAGAATACCAAGCTGAACTTGATGAGCTTGAAGAACTTGACGCACTAGCACTTACTGATGCCGAACTGCTACTTGATTGGTAAGCAGAACCCGTTTGTGATGAATTAGAGGTTTGTGTTCCTACTACTTGAGAAGATTGTGACGAGCTGACTTGACCAGATCCACCACCTACCACAGTCTGTGATGAGCCTCCTGTTGAGACAGATGATGAAGACTCGTAGCCTGAGCTTGTTTGACTGCCATAGTTAGATGACACCGCTGACAAATGGCCAGCATCTTCCGTCAAGGTTGGCGAATAGCTTTCATTAATCAATGAAGCACTTGACTCAATGCCTGCATCTGTTTGTTCAAAACCGTCACCATTAGGAAGTGACACTTCATCTGCTTGTGCCGATTGGTCCGCTAAAAGGGCTCCACCCGCAAGTGCAACCATCGACAGCGTACTAACTCCAATAGTCACCCAGTTTCTTGACCTTGTGCAACTTAAATCCAACTTTCTTTTCCATAACATACACCTTTCAATATAACTTTATTTCTCTATACTATGTTAAGGGATTTTGGAAACGAATACAATTACAGATACATAACCCTAGTCTCATAAGACTAACCTTCTGCCCATAATCCATTTGAAGAAACAAGTCTAAGATATATACCTATAGCCTTTATAAGTTAGAAAACGTTACCAAAAGAACGTTCGGATTTTCTTAAATTCACACAGAAATCGCAACTTTTAGCAATTTTAACGCCTCCCTCATTAAAGACTGAGTATAGTTTAAAACGAAAGTAAGTAGTTTATTGACGATTCTATTAATCAAACTCATTGTTTACTTACAATCCACTAGACATTTCGAGGGAAAATGATAAAAGAAAAGTACTTGAAGGAAAATACTTCAAGTACTTAAAAGTTTTGAAATTATGTGGAAAGCTACTGATTTTCAATCTATAAGCATCTAGGATAGTCCCAAAATCACATTTTCTTCTGCCCCTTATCGATTTCTGACCCAAGCTCCAGTATTGGCATCATAGTAACGGCGTTGGCCTTTAATCCAGACGTAACGGCCTTTGACTTGACGGCCAGAAGCGTCGAAGTAGAGGTGTTGCCCATTGATGACTTGTTCACCAGTTACGGCTTGGCCTGAGGCGTTAAAGTAATACCAAACACCACGAGAAATTTGGATAAAGCGATTGGTTACGGCTTCACCACTATTGGCATCAAAGTAGTATTTCTTGCCTTTATAGGTAAGGAGTTTACCCTTGGCTTGGACACCATTGCCTTCAAAGTAGTAAAGTTTACCATTGATATGCTGGAGACCAACTACCTTTGACCATTTTGGTTGAGGTAAGCCCATTGGTTGGCACCAACTTGGACAAAGCGGTTGGTTACGGCCTGACCTGAGTCACCATCATAGTAACGGCCGTTGGCCCAGGCACCCTTGACTTGGCTATAATCATTGTTGAAATAATAGTGATTACCATTGATGACTTGAGCACCTTTAACCAACTTACCATTGCCATCGACATAGTACCACTTGTTGTTTTCTGTCACAAAGCGTGAACGGGCAATTTCACCGCTATCGCCATCAAGGAAGTAACGTTGGTTATTGATAGTGACAAAGTGTCCTTTAACCTGACGGCCTTCATTGTCAAAGTAATATTGCTTACCGTTAATAGTTTGAAGGCCTGTCACGGCATAACCGTTGCTATCGAGGTAATACCAAGCCTTGTTCTCAGGATTTTGCGCAAAACGGTTAACTGCGAGATTTCCTGTATCTGGAATGAAGTAACGTGTGCGACCGTCCGCAAAGCGGATGAACTTGTCTTTAGCTTGAATACCAGTCTTTTCATCGAAATAGAAGGTTGTGCCATACATGTCGTGGAGACCACGATACATTTGACCGTTACCATCAAAATAGCGAACATCTTGGCGAGGACCTGCAAAGTCGTAGAATCCGTTAAAGGCCTGAACCCCTTTAGGATCGTAGTAATAGACGTGACCATCACTGCCTTGGCGAAGAACATGACGTAGCTGAAGCCCATTGTCTAGGAAGAAGTATTTCTTGCCATCAATGACCTGTTCACCTGTGACCATGTTACCGTTCTTATCAAAGTAATACCACTGGTTGGCACCGATTTGAATGAAGGTATTCTTGGCAAGGTAGCCACTCGTTGAGAGGTATTGGACCTTATCTCCCACCCTACGGAAACCAGTTGCTGTGATTTCTGTCATTTGTTTAGGAAGGAAGGTTTGACCTGCTTTCAGGTTGAAGTATTGGTTTGTTGCGTTATCTTGCAAGACATAGCGAGCCCCTGTACCTTGGATATTGCTTCCATTGAAATACTTGGCTGACCATTGTGTGATTTCTCATTTGTAGTCAATTTACGGCCGTTTGAAATCTGCACGCGCTCAAAGATAGCTGGGTATTTTGCCTTCAATTCATCAAGGAAGGCACCTCCGTACTTGCCTTGGAAGTCATTTCCAAAGGTACGTGTTTTAGCTGCATAGAGACTATTGTAGATTTCAGCATTTGGACGTGGTGTGCCGTAGCTGTTGGTACGTGAAGCTGTTACCACTTCTTTTCCAGGGAGATTGTAAATTTGATCTGGAACCCAGTCAGCAATGGCTGAGATACCTTCAGCGTGAAGGGCACGAAGAGCATCCATGAGGTCTTTGAGTGAACCGTATTTGTTGTTCTTACTCATGGCAATATCGTAACGGTCCTCAAAGGCGTAACCATTTTCAATGATAGAATCCAAGAAAGTGCCGTCTTGGCTAGACACGTATTGTGGCGCAAATTCAAAGGAAGTGATTCCCCACTCTTTGAAGCGTTTGGCATTTTGAGCAATGACACGGTTGGTGTACTGACTTGGTGTCTTAACAAAATCTTGGAAGTTTGAGAAACCTTCGTAAATGACTTGTGAGTCAAGAGCTGCTGATGATTCAAAGACCTGCTCACCCTTCTTGGTTGTCGAAGCCTTGGTGCGAGCATCTTGGTTTTCAGAAGCACCCACTGGCACCCAAACTGCCAAATAACCCGAAACTTCAACGGTTGAATGACCAGTAATATCGTCTGCCGTGAAGGTCAAGTTCCCTTGATTATCCGTATAGCGAACCAATCCAGCTGGCACATCAGAATCCTTGAGGTAGGTCGCAAGTCCTGTAGATTTGCTGAGAAGCAATGGACGGTAAGCCTGATTTGTGGGCAGCTCCCATATTGACTACCAAACGGTCATTTGTTCCCAACTTCATATCTGGACGGTTGGCTGTAAGGACGAGCATTCCTTGGTTACGTGTTTCAGCAGTACCAAGCTGGTTAGCTTCTTCTGCCCCCTTACCATAACGCACAGATGACATGATTTCATAGCCATTAAGCTTAGTGACCTTCATGTCTTGACCACCTGCTACATATTTGATGCGAGCACGGAGCAGGGCATCGATGGCATTATAGTACGGTGATTTTTCAGCCATGTATTGGCCATCATCGGTAAAGAGGTCACCGTAGTAAACACGAGTGATACTGTCCTTGTTGGTCAACATTGTGGCATAGGCAGCTGGAATATTGTACTGGGTGTACTTTTTATCAGCCTTGCGCATGTCCACATTGTAGATTTCGAAGGCCTGTTTGAGCTCATCCATAGTGAAGGTGAAACCATCTGTTTTTGGATTAATCTGCTTGCTGATGATATTAGCCAAAACAGCTTGCACTTCACTATCATGGGCACGCACGAAAATATAATTGGCATCACGTGGCGTGTGTTTCTGCTCACTTGAACGGTTGTTAAGAGAGTTAGTAATCACGCGCTCCAAGCTACCACGGTAATTGCTCTTACGCAAGAAAGTTGTCAAAAGCATTTCACGTAGGGGATTGTCAATGGACAACTGAGCACCCTTGGTATCCTTGTTGTATTGGTGGTCGTTGTATGACCAAGCTTCAAGGATTGACAAATGAGCAATGGCATTTGCTTCATTATCTGCGACACGGTATTTCCTTGAAGTAATCAGAAGCAATCTGCAAGAGGTCCGCATCCACATTGTCCACCGCATCGATACGAACACCGTCAAAGTTGGCACTTGGATCATTGCCAAGGATAGACCCAATGTTCATGATGTAGTGGAGCCAGTTTAGTTGTTCAGCCTGAACAGCTGGGTTAGAGTTGTCGATATCGTTTGCCAAGAGCAACTCGTAACCACCATTTGAACGGTCAATATGATATTTGCGTGTCCCCGTTTGGTTAGTCGGTGTGCGGTTCATGAGGCGGAAGTCTGAATTGGCATGACTTGTCGTACTATTATTGAGGAAAGTCAGTGCTCCTCCTTGCAAGTGATCTTTACCAACTAAGAGATTGTCCTCACTCTCAGAGTTCCAGCCAGGCTGTGTTTTGATGAAATCTGACATCAACTGGCGAAGCCAAGTGGTATTGCCCTCGCGACCAATACGTTCCTCGATTCCTCGTTGAACCGTTTCGGCAGCAGCTGCCAAGTCATAGCTCATCATGTCGGTCGTATAGGTCTTATCACTAAAGCCTTGTTGACTCATATAGTTGAGGTAGTTGACTTGTGTCACCTTGTCTGGCCACCAAGTCATCAAAAGGGGACGATAATCTTTCTCAGTTGAAGCTGTCCAATTTTTCCCGTCCTTCAAGATCTGTTTTGGACGATACCAGCTATCAGCCGTCAAGAAATTGTCCAAGTGTTCAAAACTCTTGCTTGACGTGTCGTAGGCCTGGTTATAAACCGCATAGATAGAGTTATTTGGAATGGCATCGGCACGATACAAAGGTTTACTTTGATCCACCATAGCCCCAGTCTCATCGAAATAATAAAGACGACCATCAAGTTCAATCGCTGTGTTCTTTCACAACGCCATTTTCAACATAATACTGCTTGCCATCAATAGTCTTCAAGTTGGAAGCTACTGGTTTATAGTCAAGACTTGGCTGACTTGGTTGGACTGGCTTATTAGGTTGAGACGGTTGACTCGGTTGAACAGGTTTGTTTGGTTGATTTGGCTGCGTTACAATGGTCACATTTGGTCTTGTGCCATTTGGACTTGTCACCGTCACGTTTGGCTTAGGAGTGTTTGGCCCTGTGATAATGGTTACATTTGGTGTCGTACCGCTGGCCGTAATCGTGATGTTAGTGTTGCGGTTGGCATTGATACGAATAGTGCTGTCAGCAGCGCGTGTGGCGATTGCTGGTGCAGCATTGGTCAAGACTCTAGGAGTGGACTGAGTACTTGTTTGCCCAGCTACTTGAGTTGATGTCTGACCTTGTGAGGCCTGTTCCGTAGTCTGTGTCTCTTGGGCACTAGCTTGAGTTTGCGAAGAAACTGCCACTTCCCGACTGGCAACTGGACTAGTTTGTACTTGAGCAGTTGTCTCTCGGCTGACCACACTTGTCACCACCTGTGAGTTTGTTCCAACTGTTTCTATTGCTGACACACTTGCTTGCGCACTAGCTTGCTCAGTAACAGTTGTTGTCATCACTAGACTGGCAGTCCCATCCTCACTCAGTTGCTGCAAGCCGTCACCGTTAGGTGCGCTCGTCTCATCGGCCTCTACTTTTCCTTGAGCTAGGAGGCTTCCACCTGCCAAGGCAACCATTGAGAGGGTGGTCACACCGATAGTTACCCAGTTTTTCTTAACCTTATGTAGTTTAAAACGTACCTTATTTTCCATCTATAGCAATCATCCTTTTTCTGTTGTTATCTTTACTCTATGATATATTCAGACAAATTACAAATAGGAAAAAGTCATCTTCTTTTCATAAATCTCTGCCACAAGCTTAGTTATATTAACTTTGATTAGCAAAAATGAGACCTTACACCATATGTAAGGTCTTAAATAGAGAGTATCTGATTCTCAAATACCTTCAAAAGCTTATCCTTAAAGGCTTTTCAACATTAAAGCAAGCTTCAATTAAGCTTAAGAGATAGCAAAACTATGAGAGAAGCAGCCCTAAAAAAGACAATTCTGAAAAGAAAATTTTAGATAGAAAGACTCTAGTTTTTTTCATCTGGCTAAGACCAGGTCCTGTCTATGAGGAACAAAAAAATTAAAAAAATATAAATGATTTACACAGGTGAATTCTTATTTGACTAACGAAACTAAATATAGAATCTTTTATGTCAGTTCTTTAACATTTTTTGATAATTCCGTTAGTTTCTGTTGTTTATTCTTAAAAAAGGATTATAATGAAGCTAGGTGAATATGTAAGCGTTTTAATTTTGCTTTAAAGGACACTTGGGGGATTATCTAAAAGATTGACATTAGTTACCTAATGCCTAACTAAGGATTATAGTAGGATAACCATTCCTGAGTCACTTTGAACCATCAAACTAGGGCTCATAAAAAGAATACAGCATCATTTCAAACTAGAGCTCTAGAGGGGGACGCCTCATACTAGTAAGCTCTAGTTTTTTGTGTCTTAGAAGCCCAAAATAAACGAGATCTTCCATGCTTAGAAAGGAGGAAAATTCCGAACGGCTCTCGTTTTTCTAGAATCATTTCGTCAGAACTCATGTTTGCCTTGAACAGTCTCGTAATACCGAAATTGAGGAGACTTGGAGAAATAAGGATTGTCATAAAAAGATTAACTTACATCGTTAGGGACTCTACCCAATGCTCACTTTTCATAAACTCTCATGACAGCCCTTATTTTGCAGTATGTAAAAAGTTTAAAATGAAAGGAGAATTACCATGGAAAAGAAAGTACATTTTAAACTTCACAAAGTTAAAAAACATTGGGTAACTATTGCAGTGACAGGACTTGCTTTGGGATTGAGTTTTGCAGGATTCAGCTACGCTTTGGCTGAAGAACAACCTACACCTGTTAATGAAGCAACTGTTGAAGCCATCATCAAAGAAGACGCTATTGACGTTGAGGCTCCAGCAAGTAATGAAGCCACAACTAAACCTGTAGAAAACACAGCTGCTACCGCTTCGAGCGAGGTTGCAACTGTGTCAGAAACACCTGTAGTCACCTCTGAAGTGGCTTCAACAGAAATTGTTTCTGAAAAACCAAGCTCTGAAGTCTCAAGCACAGCTAGTTCAGAAGTAGCTAGTCCGGAAACTACACATTCTGAGGTAGGTGCAACGACTAGCGAGAGTGTTACAGCTGAGAATGTGTCACCAACAACTAGTGATACTGATACCCCTAATTCTCAAGTTCCCTCTGCTGAAAATAATATCACTGGCGGTCACTACTACAGTGATAAACAGGGGGAATTGGTACTATGAAGATGCTAATGGGAAAAAACTTACTGGAGATCAAACGATTGATAACGTAAGAGTCTCCTTCTGGGAGGACGGAAAACAAATTAAAGGACCACAAATCGTAAATTACAAACTATACCGTTATTTTGATGATAATACTGGTCAACTACAAACCAAACGGTATCTAGAATATAAGGGAAACTGGTACTATGTTGACAAGGATGGTATTCCTCTCAAGGGGGAACAAACCATTGATAGGCAAGAAGTTTATTTTGATTATGACGGAACTCAAGTCAAAGGAGACTTTAGTGAAAAGTATTCTGGTAATCTTGATAAGATGCACTATTATGACCCTAACACCGGAGCTAGAGTTAGAAAAGAAGGTCTCGTTCAAGATAAAGAAGGAAGAACCTTTTTTATCAATAATGACGGTTCTAAATATACAGGAACTCGTATGATTGATGGTAATCTTTATTATTTCGAAATCAACTCTGGTGTCATGCAAAAAGGAATCAGCATAGAGCTAGAAGATGGAAAGACTCTTCCAACTTCTAATAAATATGGAACGCCCACAAACATTACCCGTCGTTACTATTTTGACTCAGAAACCGGTCAGTTAGTCAAAAAACAAACAATTAAAGAACATGATAAATGGTACTACTACGGTGATGATGGAAATGCTATTCGTCCTAAAGATGGGGAAACCCTTATTAATGGACAAATCGTCTATCTCTACTCAAACGGCCGTCAAGCTAAAGGAGAACTTGTTCTTGATAATGGGGTCCTCCGTTACTATGATCCTGATTCTGGAGCTCGTGTTGTAAATACAAGCCTAACGATCAATGGGATGACTTATAACTTTGATGAAAATGGAATTGGTAAAGATGCTCCAAACCCTAACGGCTACTATAGCGATGAACAGGGTAACTGGTATTATAAGAATGCAAGCGGAGAAAACCTTATCGGTTCCCAAATCATTAAGGGACAAAGAGTATTCTTCCGGGATAATGGACAACAAGTCAAAGGGGCCTATTTAGATATATATAATGACCTTAAAGGTTACTACGATATCAATACAGGAAATCTCGTAACCAATCGTTACGTTGAAGTTAATGGTAATTGGTACTATGTTAATAAATACGGTAGCCCACTAAAGGGGCCTACATTATTGATGGACAAGATGTTATGTTCGATCCCCATGATGGTAAACAGATTAAAGGAGGATTTGTAAGAGATCCGAAGTTTATCTCCAAATATTATTACATGCCTAAGTACTACTATGATAAAGACAATGGTTGCAAAGTAACCCATGCAGGCTTTGTTAATGAAAATGATTCAACCTACTACCTTGATGATAAAGGACAAATAGTTCTTGGACTTCAGGAAATTAATGGCGATTTCTATTACTTCCGTCCAGAAAATACGTATAAACAATATGACATTGGAGAAATGTTACGAGATCGTTTTATCTATGAAAATAATAAGGTCTATTATGTTGATCATAGTGGTAAAGTCTTGAAAAATCGCTTTTTCGAATGTAATGGAAGATGGTATTATTTTACAAAAGATGGTACAGCTGCAACAGGAGAAGTTGAAATTAATGGTCAAAAACTATACTTTGATAATCCTTGGGGTTTTCAGACCAAAGGAAGGGTTGCTGAAAACGGTAAATTCTATGACAAAGATTCTGGTGAACTAGTGACCAATACTTTTAGAGAAGGATTGACTTCCGTTGGTAGTACCATATATGGCGAAACTATATATGCAAAGGACTGGTATTACCTTGATAGGGAAGGCCGACCACTAAAAGGACCTCAAACACTTGATTATGTCAAAATGTACTTCTTCCCTAATGGAGCACAGGTTAAGGGACGTTTTGCTCCTGATGGACACTACTATGATAAGGATACTGGTGCACTTGTAACAAACCGTTACGTCCATATCTATAACTGGAAATTTCAAGATAAATACGGTAATCCTGTCGATAACTTTTTTATCCAGTACCCACATAATTTTATTCTTGATCCCAATGATAAAAAAATACCAGTAGACATTAGTCACTACCCACTTTCAAGCAAAGACTTCGATTGTGAGGACTATTTCTACTACGTTGATGTCAATGGTGATAAAGTTACCGGTGAGCAAACCATTGACAATGTTCCTGTCTACTTCCACAGTAATGGTAAACAAGCTAAAGGGGAACTAATCACTGTCGATGGTAAAATCCACTACTACGATGCCAACTCAGGTGCCCGTTTGTCAAATATTGACATTACTATTAAAGGGGAAACCTATCATTTTGATGCGGACGGAAACGGAACACTCATTAGTTAATGAAGTTATAGAGACTCCTTCTCAATAACGACAGTTTAAAATGAAAGGAGAATTATCATGGAAAAGAAAGTACATTTTAAACTTCACAAAGTTAAAAAACATTGGATAACTATTGCAGTGACAGGACTAGCTTTGGGATTGAGCTTTACAGGCCTCAGCTACGCTTCAGCTGAAGAACAACCTACCCCTGTTAATGAAGCAACTGTTGAAGCCATCATCAAAGAAGGCGCTATTGACGTCGATGCGCCAGCAAGTAATGAAGCCACAGCTAAACCTGCAGAAAACACAGCTGCTACCGCTTCAAGCGAGGCTGCCACAGTGTCAGAAACACCAGTGGCCAGCTCTGAAGTAGCCTCAACAGAAACAGTTTCTGAAAAACCAAGCTCTGAAGTCACAAGTACAGCTAGTTCGGAAGTAGCTAATTCTGAAACTACACATTCTGAGGTAAGTGCAACGACTAGTGAGAGTGTTACAACTGAGAATTCGTCACCAACAACTAGTGATACTGATACCCCTAATTCTCAAGTTCCCTCTGCTGAAAAAGAATATCACGGGTGGTCAATGGTATAGTGATGAACAAGGCAATTGGCATTACAAAAAAGATGGCAAGGATCTGACAGGTCCAAACCTAATTGATGGACAGCATGTCTATTTTGACAAGGATGGTAAACAAGTCAAAGGAAACTTTGCCCAAGATGGACATTATTATGATGGTGAACTTGGACATCTAACAACTGAATCTTTTGTTACTACTGGCGATAACCACTGGTATTATGTAGATAAGACAGGTGAAAAAAAGTGACTGGCCTTCAAGAAATTGGAGACAAAACTTACCACTTTAATGACAAGGGGCTTCAAACAAAAGGACAAAGAGTAGTTATTGAGGGTAAAGGATATTATTTCCATCCTGAAAATGGCGAACTTTGGAATAATAAGATTGCCCTCTATCATAGTACTCGCTACATTAACGGAACCAGCGACGACATTTATTACTACTATGACAATGACGGTAATATTTACACTGGCCCTAAAACCATCGACGGTAAAGAGTACTACTTCCAACCAGACATGGTCTATTATTCTAAATTCAAGAATCCTGATGGTACTGAAAGTTATTACAATGAACAGGGACAAAAAGTCTATAATGGCTGGGGTAAAATCAGATACATGTACCTGAGAGGATACCTCTGGACACCTTCCGTTTATGCTGATGAAAATGGACATGTTGTTCATGGATTCAAGCGAATTAATGGACAACTCTACTATTTTGATGAATCTGGTTCACTAAGAGATGATGTCCCTGGCAGCCCAAACCCACTGTTCCAAGTTGATGGAAACTGGTACTATGCTCAGTTTTCTAAATACATTAACGGCGTAAGAGGTGCTATCCTCACCAATGCTTTCACTTTTATTGCTGTAGATGATAGATACCCAACATCAATTGCAGATGAAAATGGTAAATTGACTCCAGTTACAGCCAAAAATAGTTATGTTACTGCTGGAGGTAAATGGTACTATGTTGATAAATCTAGTTATCCTTTAAAGGGCGAACAAGTGATAGATTATGTCAATGTCTACTTCCGTGATGACTATTCTCAAGTTAAAGGTGACTTTG